>Ga0137418_10000216_pt1 | contig 47480 bp, 40 predicted proteins | sample CZODoug3_1_2_16f_FD_122242 | JGI IMG/M metagenome (GOLD analysis project Ga0137418, IMG submission 122242) | Vadose zone soil fungal communities from Angelo Coast Range Reserve, California, USA - CZODoug3_1_2_16fungal (Hybrid Assembly) | ecosystem: Environmental > Terrestrial > Soil > Vadose...
AGGGTCTTGAGCACTGCCAGCTCGGGTACGCGCTCGCGCACGCTCTGCGCCATGGTGTTGCCGACCACCAGCAGCAGCGTGAAGAACACCGCGAACAGGATCCAGCGCACGATGAGGCCGATGTCGCCGATCTGCTTGACGAAGCTGATGTTGAAATCCTTTTCCGTCTGGGTCTTGGTCTCGTCGGGCGAATTCTCGAACATCGAGTCGATGGTCCTGCTGACCGCCCGCGCCTGGCTGGCATCCGTGAGCTTGAGGATGAAGAAGTTGGTGCGGCCCTTCACGCCGAACTGGTTGGCCTCTTCGAAATAATCCATTTGAATGAACGCCAGGTTGGTGCGCTTCTTCCAGTCCTCATCCTTGCCGTCGAAGATGCCGACCAGGTCGAAGGTCCAGGCCTTGCTGCCGTTCTTCTGCGGCCAGATGTTCGAGGCGATCGGGATCTTCTGGCCGATCTTCCAGCCGAACTGCTCGGCCAGCTGCTTGCCCACGATCATGCCGGTGCGCGTGCTGGCGAATGCCTGCCACTGGGCGTCGGACATCACCCACTCCGGATAGACGTCGCGATAACGCTGCGGATCGAGGCAAAACATGATCAGGGGGGTGTTTTGCTGCCATACGCCGCCGAACCACTGCTGGTAGGCGACGCGTGCGACCCCGGGGATGGCCTCGAGCTTCGGCACCATGCTCAACGGCAGCGGGCTGGTGAACGACACCCGCGCCTGCACCATCAGACGCGTGGCGCCGACGAAATCCGCACCCGCGCTGAAGATGGTATTCACCGACTGCAGCAGGCCGAACAGCAGGAACGCCATGATCACCGACAGCAGAGTGAGGATGGTGCGCGTGCGCTTGCGGAACAGATTGGCGATGACGAAGCCGCTCCTGGTCATGGCGAGTCCTCCGCGCCTTCTAAGCCGCCTGCTCGAGCAGCTGGCCCTTCTCCAGATGCAGGGTGCGCCGCGCGAACTCGGCGGCCTTGGGATCGTGGGTGACGATGACGATCGTCTTGCCGTGCTCGCGGTTCAACACCTGCAGCAGGCCCAGAATCTCGTCCGCGGTCTTGCGGTCCAGGTCCCCGGTGGGCTCGTCGCACACCAGCAGCTGCGGGTCGGACACCAGCGCGCGGGCGATCGCGACACGCTGTTCCTGACCTCCGGACAGCTCCCTGGGCTTGTGCTTGGCGCGGTCGGCGAGGCCGACGACCTGCAGGGCCACCGCGACATTCTTGCGGCGCTGCGCGGCGGAGAGCCGGGTCAGGAGCAGCGGCAGCTCGACGTTGCCTTCGGCGCTGAGCACCGGCATCAGGTTGTAGAACTGGAACACGAAGCCGACGTTGTGTGCGCGCCAGTGCGCGAGCTGGCCGCTGGAGAGCTGGTCGATTCGGCTGCCGCCGACCACGATCTCCCCTGAGGTCGGCTTATCGAGCCCCCCGATCAGATTGAGCAGCGTCGTCTTGCCCGAGCCCGACGGTCCCATCAGCGCGACGAAGTCGCCGCGGGGAATGTCCAGAGTGAGACCGTGCAGGACTTCGATCTTCTGCTTGCCGCGCTCGTACACCTTGGTGACGCTGCGGACCTGAACCATGGACTCGGACATAGCAACCTCAGCTCAAAGAGGATGGATGAAGAGGATTGATCACGGCCTGGCGGCGGTCGCAGCCGCATCGTCCCTGAGTCCGGCGGGCGCGTCGACGATCACCGCCTCCCCGGGGCTCACACCGGCCAGCACCTGGCGTGAATCGCCGATCGCGCCTCCGAGGGTGACCGTGCGCCGCTGCGCCCGGCGCTCCTTCAGCACGAACACGACGTCCCGGTCGCCTTCCTTGCGCAGGGCGGCGGCAGGCACCAGCACGCCCCGCGGTCGCTCCTCGGTCCGTGCAGCAGGCTTGTGCTCCTCGAGGAACGACACGCGCACGCCCATGTCCGGCACGATGCGCGTGTCCTTGGCGTCGAGGCCGATGCGCACCTTCACGGTCGCCTTGGAACGATCGGCGGTCGGGATGATGGCAATCACATGCGAGGGAATCCTCCAGTCGGGATAGGCGTTCAAGACCGACTCCACCGGTTGCCCCGGTTGCACGCGGTTGATGTACGCCTCGTTGACGTCGACCTCGATCTCGAGCGAATCCATGTCGACGATCGTGCCGATACCGGTGCGCGTGAAGCCCCCGCCCGCGGAGAGCGGCGAGACGATTTCCCCCACCTGGGCAGCCTTGGCGATCACCACGCCCGTGAACGGTGCGCGCACCGTGCAATAGCCGAGCTGCACCTGCGCCGAGCGCACCGCGGCCGCGGCGAGCTCGATCTGCTTGCGCTGCCCCTGCACCTGGGCTGTTCCGGTCTCGACTTGAGTGCGCGCCTGCTCCACGGCCTGTTGTGACACGAGCTTGCGCTCGACCAGATCCTCGGCGCGTTTCACGTCGCGCTCGCTCTGCCGCAGCTGCGCCTCATATTGCACCAGCAGCGCCCGTGCCGACTTCCATTGCGCCTGCGCCTGGGCGAGCGCCGCCCGCTGCGCCGTGTCCTCCAGGCGTCCGAGCACCTGTCCCAACTTGACGTGATCGCCCTCCTCGATCAGCACTTCGATCAGGGTACCGGTGATCTGAGCCGAAACGGTCGCCTCTCGGCGCGCGGTGACGTAGCCGGTGGCATCGAGCACCGAGGCGTTGGCAGCGCCGCCGGCGATCGGCTGCGCCATCACCGTGCGCACCGGCAGCGCCGCGCCGCCGGACAGGCCAAACCAGGCGCCGGCGCCGATCAGCGTAATGAGCAGCAGCACGGCGCCGGCTATCCAGCGGCGACGCCCGGGATTGGAGCCACCGTCCCGCTGGGTGCGGTCGATGCGCAGCTGTCCCAACAGCGCGTGCTTTTCCGTGTCCGGTGGCATCGGTCACATGTTGCGAAAGTTGGAAACGATATCACAGCCGTCGTGAATTGAGCCCATGACAGGCGCATGCGAGCGGGCGCACCAGCTCGCCGCCCAAGCCCTCAACCGGAAATGATCTGCGTCATCAGGTGGCGCGCCTGGGTGAACTCGGGCGCGAGCAGCAGCGCGTGCTCGAGCGCGTCACGCGCCGCCACCGCTTCGCCGTGGTCCAGCAGGTCGCGGGCCAGGAGCAGGTAGGCCTCGGCAGCGCCCCAGCCCGGCAGGCGCTCGGTGCCGGCCCGCTCGAGTTCGAATGCCGCTACCGCGGCGCGCAGCTTCACCAGCGCGCGCTCCTTGTTGCCCCCCAGCTCCGGCGTGAGCTGATAATCGCTCATGGCATCGAGCAGCAGCACGCGCGGATTTCGCCCCGCCAGCTGCAGTGCCCTGCCGATGTCCCGGCGTGCCCGGTGAGCGGCGAGCGATGACTGCAAGGCGTTCGCATCACGAGGCGTCGCCTGGCACGCGGCCCGCAACGCCAGTGCTTCGGCAAAATCCTCCTGCACCGCGAGCGCCGTGTCCGCCTCGCTCACGCAGCGCTGCGCCAGTTGCGCCGCGGAGGCGCCCGGCGCGGCGGCCGGGCGCTGTGCGGCGAGCTGCGCCAGTCGCCAGGCGAGCAGAGCCGCATAGTAGCCGTGCAGCTTGTCGTGCGACTCATCCGCTGCCACCGCCTGCTCGAGGCTCCCGAGCGCACGCGCATCCTCGGTGTAATAACCGTACTGGATGCGGGCCTCGATATCGCGCCACGAGGTCTCGACGCGCGCCGCCCCCAGGCACACGGTCACGAGCGCACAAGCGGTGAGCGCACGGCAGCAGCAGCGCGCGCGACGTGCACGATAGGGCCAAGAGCTGGTGTCAGGGCTGCTGCGCTGCAAGGGTCCGCCGTTCAGTAGAATGTGCGCACGCATGCGAAACCATAGCACAGCCTCGCCGGCACCCTCCGCCTCGCCGGCGCCGGCGGCGCTGATCGATGTCGGCGTCAATCTCGCGCACGACAGCTACGACGCCGACCGCGACGCGGTGATCGCTCGCGCGCAGGCAGCGGGCGTGGTGCAGATGCTGATCACCGGCTCGAGCCTCGCGAGCACGCAGCGAGCGCTGGCGCTCGCGCGCCTTCACCCGCTACGACTGTTTGCCACCGCCGGGGTTCACCCGCATCATGCGCTCGAGCTCACCGCGCAGCGCGCGGCCGAGCTCGAGGACCTCGCCCGGCAACCCGAGGTGGTGGCGGTCGGTGAATGTGGGCTCGACTACTTCAGGGACTTCTCGCCGCGCGATGCGCAGCGGCAGGCCTTTCACCGGCAACTCGAGCTGGCGGCCAGAGTGGGCAAACCCGTGTTCCTTCACCAGCGCGATGCACACGCCGATTTCGCAGCGATCCTGCGCGAGCACGGCGCGCACTGGCGCGGCGTGGCGCACTGCTTCACCGGCTCCGGGGAGGAGCTGACGTGCTACCTGCAGCTGGGATTGGCGATCGGCATTACGGGCTGGATCTGCGATGAACGCCGCGGCGCGCACCTGGCAGCCCTCATGCCGCACATTCCAGCCGAGCGGTTGCTGCTCGAGACCGACGCGCCCTATCTGCTGCCGCGCGATCTCAAACCCAGACCCGCCTCGCGCCGCAATGAGCCGGCGTATCTGCGCCAGGTTGCCGCCGCGGTGGCGCGCGCCCGCGGCGAGTCACTCGAGACGCTCGCGCGCTCGAGCAGCGCCGCGGCGCGCACCCTGTTCGGGCTGCCCGAGCCTCGAGGCGGAACTGCCTGAGAATCGACACGAAATTCTTCCAGTAAGTGATTGTTATTTAAACGTATGAGGCCGGACATGGATCTGAAAGGGCTGAGCGGCTCGATCGCAAGAACCTGGGAGAGCTCCATCGTCGAGCGGCTGGTCGCGTATGTGCGCATTCCCAACAAGTCGCCCATGTTCGATCCGCAATGGGAGCGCAACGGACACATGGAGACGGCGGTACAGCTCATGGCGCAATGGTGCCGCGGGCAGCCGCTGACCGGGATGCGCGTGGAGGTGCGGCGCCTGCCCGGCAGGACGCCGCTGCTGCTGATCGAGGTGCCGGGCGAGTTGCCGGGGAGCGTGTTGCTCTACGGGCATCTGGATAAGCAGCCGGAATTCACCGGCTGGCTGCCGGGTCTGGGACCCTGGGAGCCGGTGATCCGCGAGGGCAAGCTCTACGGCCGCGGCGCCGCCGACGACGGCTACGCGGTGTTCAGCTCGCTCACGGCGATCGCCGCGCTCAAGGAACAGAAGGTGCGCCTGCCGCGCTGCCTGGTGCTGATCGAGGCCTGCGAGGAAAGCGGCAGCGACGATCTGCCGGCGCACCTCGAGTCCCTCGGCGCAACCCTCGGGGACCCCTCGCTCGTGGTGTGCCTGGATGCGGAATGCGGCAACTACGAGCAGGTGTGGTGCACGACTTCGCTGCGCGGCAACCTGGTCGGCACGCTGCGGGTGCGCGTGCTCACCGAGGGCGTGCACTCCGGCATGGCTACCGGCATCGCGCCGACCCCGTTTCGCATCCTCGAGCAGCTCCTGGCCCGTATCGAGAATCCGCTCACCGGCGATCTGCTGCTCGATGAGCTGCACGCGAGCATGCCGCGTGACCGGCGCGCGCAGGCGGCCGCCGCCGCGCAGGTGCTGGGGGACGCGGTGGCCGGCAGGCTCCCCTGGGCGCAGGGCGTGCAGGCGGTATCGAATGATCCCATCGAGCTCATCATCAACAGCACCTGGCGCGGCACACTGGCGGTCACCGGCGCGGAGGGCTTGCCTGCGCTCGGCTCGGCGGGCAACGTGTTGCTGCCCGAGCTCGCAGTCAAGCTGTCACTGCGGCTACCGCCGACGTGCGATGCGGCCCGCGCGACTGCCGCGGTGCGCGAGGCTCTGGTGCGTGACCCGCCCTATGGCGCGCAGGTCAGCCTCGATGCGGGCTCGGCTACCGGGGGCTGGAATGCGCCCGCGCTCGCACCCTGGCTCGAAGGTTCCATCAGCCGCGCCTCACGCGCGGTCTTCGGCCGGGATGCGGTGCACACCGGCTGTGGCGGGACGATCCCGTTCATGGGGATGCTGGGCGAGCGCTTCCCGCGCACTCAGTTCTTCATAACTGGCGTACTCGGGCCACATGCCAACGCGCATGGTCCGAACGAGTTCCTGCACATCGGCTACGCCACCCAGCTCACGACGTGCGTGTCGCTGGTGCTCGCGGATCACGCGCGGACGCTCGGCTGAAGCGTCGGCTCGCGCGTCGGGATCAGCGCATGTGGCCCATGTAGCTGGGCTTGACGGCGTCCTTGATGCGCTGCCATGCCTCGCGGAAGCGCGCATCGCCCTCGGGCGGCGCCGTGAACTCGGTGGTGGGGAACTCGGCGCGCAGCCCATCGAGCATCAGCGTCCACTTCGGCAGACCCTTGGGGAAGCGGCCGCGGAGCGTGAACACGATGCGTCCCTCGACCGGCACGTCTCCGGCAACCGCCTTGACGGCTGCGATCCGGTCGTACAGTGCGCCCTGCGGATTGGTGAAGGTGAAGCGGTGCGGGCCGTCCATGACCGTCCATTGCGCCATCTGGTCGCCGCCGAAGATGTTGCCTCTGACGTCGCGCAGGTCGATCACCACCACGCCGCGCGCGGTGAGCAGCAGGAAGTCGACGTGGAAGCCGCCTCCCATGCCGTCGGGCACCAGCACGTCGGCCATGTGATCCGCGGCCCCGCCGGTCACCGCGACCCGCAACGCCTTGCGGGCGCGATACTGGCGGTACCAGCGCCAGGCCAACGCCGCGCCGAAACCGAGCGCGGCGGCGCTCGCGATCAGCACCCACGCGGTCGGCGGCAACTGACTCAGATCATTCACTCGCTCGACTCCCCCTGCAGAGCGGTTCGCAGCGCGCTCAGCTCAGCGTCGATTTCAACACACTGCGTGGGACGCGCGAGGAGTTTCGCGAGCGCTTGCGGCACCGGCACCGCCCGGCCGATGAGCGGTTCGACGATCTCGCGGAACTTGGCCGGGTGCGCGGTCGACACCAGCACCCAGCGGCCCCGCTCGCGCGCCTGCTGCGGCAGCCGCTCCCAGGCGTGCGCCGCGGTCGCGGTGTGCGGACACCAGATCTGGCCGAATTGCCGATAGCCGGCGCGGATACGCGCACGGATCTCCTCATCCGTCACCGAGCAGGCACTCACCACCGTCCGCAGCTCCTCGAGGCGCGGAAACAGGGCGCGCAGGCGCTCCATGTTGCTCGGGTTGCCGACGTCCATGGCCGAGGCCAGCGTGGCGATGCTCGGGCGCGGCTGCCATGCGCCGCTCGCCAGGAAGTCCGGCACGGTGCGGTTGGCGTTGTGCGCCAGCACCACCTCCCCGATCGGCAGGCCAATCTCGCGCGCCCACAGGCAGGCGAGCGCATTGCCGAGATTGCCGCTCGGCACGATGAACGAGGCGCGCTCGCCGTGCGCTCGCCAGATCGCAAGGCTCGCCGCCGCGTAATACACGCACTGTGGCAGCAGGCGTCCGAGGTTGATGCTGTTGGCCGAAGACAGCAGCGAGCGCGCGTTCAGCTGCTCATCGAGGAAGGCCTGTTTCACCAGGCGCTGGCAGTCATCGAACGTGCCGCGAACCGCCAGCGACCTGACATTGCCGCCCCAGCAGGTGAGCTGGCGCTCCTGCGTGGGGGACACCAGCCCCTTGGGAAACAGCACCGCAACCTCGACCCCCGGGCGCTCATGGAAGGCCGCCGCCACCGCGCCGCCGGTGTCTCCGGAAGTCGCGACCAGAATGGTGAGCACACGCTCGCCGCGGCCGCGCAGACCCGCGAAGCAGGCCGCGAGGAAGCGGGCGCCGAAATCCTTGAACGCCGCGGTCGGACCGTGGAACAGCTCGAGCACCGAAAGTCTGCCCTGCCCCGGCAGAGCCACCAGCGGAGCTGGAAAGTCGAACGCTTCGGCGGCGATCGAGCCCAACAGCGGCGCGAGCGGATCGCCGGCCACGAAGGGTGCCAGGAGGCGCACGGCGACGCTCGCCAGGTCGTTCGCCTCGAAGTCCGATGGCGCGAGCCGCGGCCAGCTGACCGGCACGTACAGCCCGCCGTCGGGCGCCAGGCCCTGAAGAACCGCGGCACTGAAGCCGGCGGCGGGAGCCTCGCCCCGCGAGCTGACAAACAGCGTTCTGTCCGTCATGGCGCGCTCATCCGATCAGCCGCGCCCCCGCCGATCGCACCTCGACGACCCAGGCATCGGTCGCGAGCGCGTGCCGCCCGAACGCGCCGCGCATCGCCCCCAGCACCGCCGGGGCCGCCGCCTCGGGAGCCCAGGCGAACATCGAGGGCCCGGCGCCCGAGATCGAGCAGCCCAGCGCCCCGGCCTCCATGGCGCCGCGGCGCACGTCCTGGAAGCCGGGAATGAGCGCCTGGCGCTGCGGCTCGATCACCACGTCCTCGAGGGAAGCGCGGATCATGTCCAGATCGTCGGTGTAGCAGCCGGAGATGAACCCGGCGAGGTTGGCCGTCTGCCACACGAAGTCCGACATCTGCACGCTGCCCCTGAGGATGGCGCGCGCCTGGCTGGTGGACAGGAACATATGCGGATGGACGATCACGGCGCGGATCGCGGCCGGCACCGGGATCTGCTTCACGCGCGGATGATCGATGCCGACCGTGAGCACCAGCCCGCCGTACAGCGACGGGGCGATGTTGTCCACGTGACGCGCGCCACTCGCCACCGCCTCGCCTGCCATGGCGAACCCCAGCAGCTCGAGCAGGCTGCACGCTTGCGGCAACAGCGCATTCGCCGCCACCACGGCAGCGACCGCCGAGGCCGCGGAGCCCCCCAGACCCGAGCCGAGCGGGATCCCCTTGTCGATCTCCAGCGTGAAGCCAAACCCCAGGCGCCGCGCCTGCTGCATCGCCAGCAGCGCGCGCCCGGCGGTGTTGTCGCGCGGCTCCTGCGGCAGCTCCCCGGCTACGCCGCGCACCGCGCTGATGGTCACACCCGGCTCGGCACGCCGCGTCACCGTCACGCGATCCCCGAGCGCCTCGACCGCAAATCCCAGGATGTCGAAGCCGATGGCGACGTTGCCCACCGAGGCCGGTGCGAACGCCGTCGCGCGCTCGAGCGCCGCCGGACTCACAGCCGCGCCCCCAGATAGGCGGCCAGTCGCAGCAGATCGGCGAACACCCCGCCGGCGGTGACCTCCGGTCCCGCCCCTGGGCCCTGCACGATGAGCGGGTTGTCGCAGTAGCGCCGCGTCGCGAAGCGCACCACGTTGTCGGTGAGCGCGATGTTGGCAAACGCGTGGCGCGCATCGAGCTCCTTGAGTCCCACGGTCGCCTGGCCCGAGGCACTCAGAGTGCCCGTGTAACGCAGCACCTTGCCGCGCGCGCGCGCCGCCGAGAGGCGAGCGGCAATGGCGGTGTCGTAACGGGGCAGCTGCGCCATGAACTCCTCGATCGAGCCTCCCGCGAGCTCCGCGGGCACCAGGCTCTCCACCTGCACGTCCTGCAGCTCCAGCGTCAGGCCCATCTCGCGCCCCAGGATGATGAGCTTGCGCGCCACGTCCATGCCCGACAGGTCATCGCGCGGATCCGGCTCGGTGAAGCCGCGCCGGCGCGCGTCCTGCACGATCTCGGAGAAGGCCACCCGGCCGTCGTAGACGTTGAAGAGATACGCGAGCGTGCCCGAGAAGATGCCCTCGATGCTGGTGATCTCATCACCGGTCTCGCGCAGGTCCCTGAGCGTATGCACCACCGGCAGCCCCGCACCGACGGTGGCCTCGTACAGGTAGTGCGACGCGCCCGCGCGCCGCGCCTCCTGCAGGCGATGGTAGTAGGCGAGATCCGCGCTGTTGGCCTTCTTGTTCGGCGTCACGATGTGAATACCGGCCGCGAGCCACTCGGCGTAGCGGCCGGCGATCGCCGCGCTCGCCGTGCAGTCGATCAGCACCGTGTGCGGCAGGTAGTCGACGCGCACGTGCTCGACGAAGCGCGTTAGCTCGCCAGCCGTGCCGTTGTCCCGGTAGCGCGCGCGCCACTCGCCCAGCGCCAACCCTGGGTCCGCGAGCAGCATGCGCTGCGAGCCGAGCACGCCGCGCACGCGCAGATCGAGCTGGCACTGCCGGCGCAGCCGCTCGCTCTGGGAGGCGAGCTGATCGAGCAGCACGCGGCCGACGGTTCCCGGACCGATCACGCCGATCGAAAGGGTGTGCGGCGACAGATACAGACCCGCATGCACCGCGCGCAGCGCGCGCGTGGCGCTGCGTCCCTCGACCACCACGGAGATGTTGCGCTCGGAGGCGCCCTGGGCGATGGCGCGCACGTTGACGCCGGAGGTGCCCAGCGCGGTGAACACCTTGGCGGCTATTCCCGGTGTGCCGGCCATGCCGTCGCCGACCACCGCGAGAATCGCCAGATCCGGATCGACGTCGACGCTCTGGATCTGACCCTCCTGCAGCTCGCGCTCGAAGGCGCGAAGCACCGCGGTGACGGCGCGCTCCGCCTGCTCCTCGGGGATCGCGCAGCAGATGGAGTGCTCGGAGCTGCCTTGCGAGATGAGGATGACCGAAATACCCGCCTCGCGCAGCGCGCCGAACAGGCGGTGGGCGGTGCCGGGCACGCCGATCATCCCGGTGCCTTCCAGATTGACGAGCGCGACGCGCTCGATGCTGGTGATGCCCTTGACGGGCAGCGCCGAGGAGGGCCGGGCACAGATCAGGGTGCCCACCCCCGCGGGCGCGAAGGTGTTGCGGATCCAGATGGGGATGCCGTCCTTGACCGCCGGCGCCATGGTCTGCGGGTGCAGCACCTTGGCGCCGAAGTACGCCAGCTCCATCGCCTCGCTGTAGGAGAGCGAGTCGATGACCGTGGCGTCGGGTACGCGGCGTGGGTCGGCGGACAGCACCCCATCGACATCCGTCCAGATGTGGATCTCGGACGCGCCCAGCAGCGCGCCGAAGATGGAGGCCGAGAAATCGCTGCCGTTGCGTCCGAGGGTCGTCGGGACGCCGCGCTGGTTGGAGGCGATGAACCCGGTGATGATCAGGGTGCCGGTGAACTCGGACGGCACCAGCGCCTGGAGGTTGGCGCGTGATTCGGCCCACTGGATGCCCGGACCCAACGGCCCCCATTGCGCCACCACCACGCGCCGCGCGTCGAGCCACTGCACGGCGCCGGGACGGCGCGCGCGCTCCTCGAAAAAGCGCTGGAACAGCAGCGTCGACCAGATCTCGCCGTAGCCTGCCACGACATCCCTGACGTTGTGGGCGGCCGCGCGGGTCAGCTTGACCGAATTCAGGACTCCCAGAAGATCGTGGCAGTCGCGCTTCAGGGCCGCGAGGTACAACTGCGCGGCGGCCGGCGTCAGCAGTTCCTCGGCAATCGCCGCGTGCCGCGTACGCAGCTGCGCGACCTCGCTGTGGTAGGCCTCATCCTGGCGCTCGGCGAGCGCCACCAGGCGCAGCAACGCATCGGTCACGCCGCGGCACGCAGACAGCACCACCCCGAGGCGAGCAGCCGGAGCCGAGTCGAGAATGGCCGCGACCTTGCGGAAGCAGTCGGCGTCGGCGACGCTCGACCCCCCGAACTTGTGCACGACCCAGGGAGTGGGGTTGAGCATCGAAGCAGGATTTCTAGTGCCACGAGGAAGCCCGTGCGACTCTACTGACGCGCCCGCGCCTGCGCAACGACGGCGTGCATGCCCGCCGCCTCAGGGCGGCCGGCCACCGGCGGCAACACCGCACGCGAGCAGCGCCTGCGTGTGGCGCAGGAACCGTGTCACGAACTCCTCGTCGTTGCTCACGCCGAACACGCGGCTGGTCAGCGGGAAGCCGAGGAAGGGGAAAACCGCCAGGCTCACCACCGACAACACCAGCAGCTTCGGGTCGAGGTCGGATCGCAAGGCGCCGCGCTCGATCTCCGAGCGCACCGCGCGCTCGACCAGCGGCGCCAGGCGCTCCGGAAATTCACGCAGGAACATGCTGCGCATCGGCCCCCCGGGCACCAGCACTTCGCGCAGCACGAAGCCGGCGATCCACGGGTTCGCCGCCCACACTCGCGTGATGTTGCTCAGAATGTCCGCCAGCTTCGGTGGGCTGCGGCCCGTCTGCAGGGCCGCCGCGATCTGCGGCGGCAGCACCCCCTGCAGGATCTCCCGGTACAACCCGGGTTTGCCGCCGAAGTAGTAACGGATCATCGCGAAGTTGACCCCGGCGGCGGCGCCGATCTGCCGGCTCGACACTGCCCGGTAGCCGTAGCGCAGAAACAGCTCCCGCGCGGCCTCGAGCAGCCGCTCGCGCACCTTGCCCGCACTCGCGCCCTTCGGCCGGCCACGTACGCGGCGCCTGCGGGCCGGGCCCGGCGGCGCCTCCTCTGCGGGCGCGTGCGCCGCCACGGCGATTTTATTAACCATCAGTGTAATTAAAGCGCCCGCCCGCCGCGGGCGCAATGGCGCCGCCGGCAGGAGCGTCGGCTTAGCACACGGCGCGCACTCGCCGCGCTGGCATAATCGTGCGCACGTGGAAACATCCCTGGGTCCGCTGCTACCTCTGTTCGAGCGCGAGCGCGCCGCCGGCCGTGCGCTGGCGCTGGGCCTGCTGGTGCACACCGCCGGCTCGACCTACCGCAAGCCCGGCGCGCTCATGTTGATCGCGGCCAACGGTGAGTACTCGGGGCTCCTCTCGGGGGGCTGCCTCGAGAGTGATCTGCGCGAGCACGCCCGCACGGTCATCGTGAGCGGCCAGCCGCGCGCCGTGCACTACGACCTGCGCACGCCCGACGAGCTGCTGTGGGGCCTGGGGCTGGGCTGTGAAGGCGCCATGCACATACTGCTGCTGCGCGCAGGTCCGGAGAATGACTGGCAACCCCTCGCCCATCTTGCCGGCGCGCTCGCCGCGCACGCCGCCACCGCGATCGGCGTGGTGACGGAGTCCGCGCGCTCGGATCTGCCGGTCGGAACCCTGGCGCTGCCGAGCGGTGCACCGCGGCGCAGCGCAACGCCTGCGCTCGAGACACCGGCCGTGCACGCCGCGCTGGCGCAGTGCGCCCGCGACGGGCAGGTCGGTTGGCTCGAAGGACACTCCCCGTCCTGGAGGCTGTTCGTCGCGCCGTTGTCGCTGCCGCCGCGGATTCTGGTACTCGGCGCCGGCCCGGACGCAGCACCGCTGGTGGATTTTGCGGCCCGCCTCGACTGGAAAGTCACACTCGTCGACCATCGCCCGGCGTACGCCGTCGCCGCACACTTCCCGTCCGCGGAGCATGTCGTCCAAGCCCGTCCCGACGCCCTGCGCGAGGTGCTCGATCTCGCACGCTTCTCCGCCGCCGTCGTCATGAGTCATCACCTGCCTTCCGACCTCGCCTACCTGCGCAGCCTCGCCGAGACGAGCATTCCGTACGTGGGATTGCTGGGGCCGGCCGTGCGTCGCGAGAAGCTGCTCGCGGATCTGGGTGCCGCCGCGCACCGGCTGCGCCCCCGGCTGCATGCGCCCGTCGGCTTAGCTCTGGGCGGGCGCACGCCCGAGTCGATCGCGCTCGCGATCGTCGCCGAGTTGCACGCGTTCGTGCACCGCTCGGTGATTTGTTAGCAAAGTCAATTCGTTATGCGCTACACTTCCTGTCACATCTCGTAGATCCCCGTGGCTGATGAACGAGATTCAGCACATCCGCGAGCAGCTCACCGCTGAGCGGCAGCACGCCAGCGCCGTGGCCAACGCCTGCACCACGGCATTTGCGCGTCGCAACGCGGTCGCGTTGAGCAGCGGCTCATCGCTGGAGGAATTCCGGCAGGCCTGCGTGGACTATCTGGTGTGCGTGCTCGCGTGGTTCGAAGAGCGCGACCAGCGCCTCACCGACCTGTGGGACGCACGCCCGACACCCGCGGATGAGGGGCAGCGCACACTCGAAGCTGCGTTGGCGAGTCCGGGCCGCAGCCGCGAGGCGCTCGAGAAGCTCGAAGCGGCCCTGGCGCGCACGCCCGCACCTTCGGCGGACAACCGCGCGCAGGAGAGCTGGCGCGAGTTTGCGCAGTTCTTCAACAGTGTGTGGAGCGCGCGCCGCGACGCCATCGAAGCCTGGCTCGCGGCGAACCCCAGAACCACCGACTGGCGCGTCATCGCCGGTATCGATGCCGACTCGATCCTCGAGGAGCGCCATCGCTACGCGCGCGTGCGCGCGGCCCTGCCCGCGGGCGCCTCACTCACCTTCCCGCGGCCGCGAGGCTCGTAGCCCTTGTTGGCATCCGAGGGCAGCGGGCGCGTGGGGGATGGGTTGTACGCAGTGGTGCTGGCGGCCGGAGCCTCCACTCGCTTCGGATCGGCCAAGCAACTGGTGCGGGTCGCGGGTCGGCCCCTGCTGCACACGGCAGTGACCCGAGCCGCCGAGGTCACGGGGAATGCTCTCATCGTCGTGCTCGGTGCGGGGGCGGCCGAGCTGGCCCCACTGTTGAAGCACTCTCCCGGTTCGCTGGTCGTGAATCACGAGTGGCGCGAAGGCCTCGCCAGCTCGATCCGCGCCGGCATCGCGCGGCTGCCGGCGAGCTGCACCGGGGTCATGCTGCTGCTCGCGGATCAGCCGGCCGTCACCGCGGATGATCTGAAGCGCCTCGCTGGCACCTGGCGCAAGCAACCCCGGTACATTGCGGCCGCGCTGTACGCGGGAACCAGCGGCGTGCCGGCCATCTTCCCGCGCAGCGCGTTCCGCGATCTCGCCGAGCTGCGCGGTGACGTCGGCGCGCGCGCGCTGTTACGGCGCGGTGCCGACCGGGTGGTGCGGGTACCCATGCCCAGCGCGGCGCTCGACGTGGATACCCCCGAAGACCTGCTGGCGCTGGAGGCGCCCAGGTAAAGCCCGTGCGCGGATCCGCGCGTGCCAGTACGCCGGATCGCTCCGCCGGTCTTGTCTCAGGTGCGCTGCCTGGAGCGCTGCGCCGCCGCAAGGATGCGCTGTGCCTGGATGAGATGGGGACGATCGATCATCGCGCCATCGAGGCTCGCGACCCCGACACCGGGCGCGGCAGCGAACGCCGCCACCACGCGTCGCGCGTGCTCCGCTTCCGCCGCGGTGGGCGTAAACGCGGCATTGATGGCGGCGATCTGCTCCGGGTGGATGGCGAGCTTGCCGCTGAAGCCGTCGCGGCGGGCACTTCCGAGCTCACGCTGCAACCCGGCCGCGTCACGAAAGTCGGTGTGCACGCCATCGATGGCCTGAACACCGAGCGCCGCGGCGGTGAGGAGGCACGTGGTGCGCGCCAGTTGGAACGTGAACGTCAGGGCTCCGCCACCGTCGCGCTTGGCTAGAGCGCCCAGTGCCGCGCTCAGGTCCTCCGCGCCCCAGGTAAGCCCCAGCAGCCGCGCCGCAGCGGCCCGCGCGGCGTGCAGCACCGCCGGATACTGCGGCAGTGCCAAGAGTCCCTGCGGTGTCTCCGTGGCTACGACCAGCAGTCGTGTAGTGCCGCCGGCCACACCCCGCCGGGTCTCGAGCGCCGTGACATGAGCCGCCGCCTCGACAATCTCCGCGGGGGCGGAGATCTTGGGCAGCACGATGCCCGCGGGGAGCCGCTCGGCGCACACACCCTCGAGGTCTTCGCGCAGCAGGCCGCTCGCCGGTGAGTTGACCCGTACCCACAGCTGCGGCCCGGAGCCGCCGGCGTGCGAGCGCAACAGCTCACCCACCCGTGCACGCGCGGCCGGCAGGTTCGCCGCGTCCACCGAATCCTCGAGATCGAGGATCAAGGCGTCCGCCTCGGTGGCGAGCGCCTTTTCCTGCTTGCGTGCGCTGTCACCGGGAACGAACAGCAGCGAGCGCAGCGGCGCCATCTGCCGCTCTGCGCTCACGCCGCCGGCCTTTTCATCATCAGCGCCGCGCGGCGGCAGGAGGCGACCTCCTCATCGCGCTGGTTCCAGGCGCGCTGCTCGAACACCACGACGCCTGAGTCCTGGCGCGACTGGCTCTCGCGCTTGGATACCACCGTGGTGGTGACGTGCAGCGTGTCGCCGATCAGCACCGGGCGCGGGAAACGCACCTCTTCCCAGCCGAGATTCCCCAGGGTCGTACCGTAGGTCGTGTCGTAGACCGACAGCCCCACCATGAGGCCGAGCGTGAATACGCTGTTCACGATCCGCTCCCCAAAGGGGGTGCCCCTGGAGTACTCGGCGTCCAGGTGCAGGGCGGCCGGGTTCATGGTGAGGGCGCTGAACAGGAGGTTATCGGTCTCGGTCACGGTGCGCCGCACCAGGTGCTCGAAGCGCTGCCCTACGGCGAATTCCTCGAAATAAAGTCCCGCCACGCTCGCCTCCGGATAGCTGCGGCTCTAGTGTTGCATAGGCTCATAACCCCAGAAAGAGGTTCACCCAACCACACGGTATTTAGAGGCCTGGAACCGCACGCCTATAGTCGGTTCGCATGTACCAGTACGACCAGCTGGACCAGGCGTTTGTCGATCAACGGGTCGCGGAATTCCGCGATCAGACGCGCCGCTATGTCGCGGGAGAGCTGTCCGAGGATGAGTTCCGGCCGCTGCGGCTGCGCAACGGGCTGTACATCCAGCGGCACGCTCCCATGCTGCGCATCGCCATCCCGTACGGACTGCTCGCCTCGCGCCAGCTCGCCAAGCTCGCCGACATTGCGCGCCGCTACGACCGCGGGTTTGGTCACTTCACCACGCGGCAGAACCTGCAGCTGAACTGGCCGAATCTCACCGACGTCCCGGACATCCTGGCCGAGCTCGCCACCGTGCAGATGCACGCCATCCAGACCAGCGGCAACTGTGTGCGCAACGTCACCGCCGATCACCTGGCGGGCATCGCCCGCGACGAGATCGACGATCCGCGGCCCTACTGCGAGATCATCCGTCAGTGGGCCACTCTGCACCCGGAATTCACCTACCTGCCGCGCAAGTTCAAGATCGCCGTGACCGGCTCACCGCAGGACCGCGCGGCCTCCGAAGTGCACGACATCGGGCTGCACATGGCGCGCGACGCACAGGGCAACATCGGCTTCACGGTGCTGGTGGGCGGGGGCCTGGGGCGAGCTCCCATGATCGGGCAGGTGATCCGCGATTTCCTGCCGCTGGCCGACCTGCTGTCCTACCTGGAAGCGATCCTGCGGGTCTATAACCGCCACGGCCGGCGCGACAACCTCAACAAGGCGCGCATCAAGATACTGGTCAAGACCTTGGGTATCGAGCCCTTCCGCGAGCAGGTGGAAGCCGAGTGGCAGCTCGGGCGCGCGAGCGCGGCGCGCTTGCCGGCCGAGGAAGTCGCGCGGGTGCGCGGCTTCTTCAGACCCCAGCCCTACGTGGCACTCGAGGACTTCGACGCCAGCGCCGGGCGCGAGCCCGCCTTCCAGGCCTGGTATCGCTACAACACCCGTCCGCACCGCGTGAGCGGGTATCGCGCGGTGTTCGTGTCGCTCAAGGCGCACGGACAGAACCCGGGGGACATGAGCTCTGAGCAGATGGAGGCGGTCGCCGCGCTCGCCGAGCGCGTGAGCTTCGGCCTCATCCGCACCACCCACAATCAGAACCTGTTGCTCGCGGACGTGCGCCAGAGTGAGCTGTACGAGGTGTGGCTCGAGCTCGCGCGCCACCAGCTCGCCATGCCGAACGTCGGCACCCTCACGGACATGATCGCCTGCCCGGGGTTGGATTTCTGCTCGCTCGCCAACGCCGGCACGCTCGGGGTGGCGAAGCAGATCCAGGAGCGCTTCGACAATCTCGACTACCTGTACGACCTGGGCGATATCGAGATCAAGATGTCCGGGTGCATGAACGCCTGCGGGCATCACCACGTCGGCCACATCGGCATCCTCGGCGTCGACAAGCACGGCGAGGAGTGGTACCAGATCACCCTCGGCGGCTCGGCCAACGGCTTCACGGCGCTCGGGGAAGTCATCGGTCCGTCGGTGCCGAAGACCCAGGTGGCAGCGACCATCGAGCGAATCGTCGAGGCGTATCGCACTCTGCGCGCCGAGGGGGAGCGCTTCATCGACACCTTCCGCCGCGTGGGCCTTGCGCCCTTCAGGGAGAGCGCCTATGCGACGCATTCTGCGGCGGCGTGAGATGGCCGCGGACGACTGGATTCACCTCGGCGAAGAGGCCGCCGACGGCGCGGCGCTGATCGTGCCGCTCGCGGAGCTGCGCAAGGACCCGGGGCGCTGGTGGCAGTGGTCGGGACGACTCGGCGTGCGCATCACCCCCATCGATCGCGTGGAGGAGCTCGCCGAGGAGCTACCGCGGCTGGACCTGGTGGCGGTGGAGTTTCCCAGCCCCAGCGAGGGCCGCGGCTACTCGCAGGGGCGAATGCTGCGCGAGCGCTTAGGGTTCAGGGGCGAGCTGCGCGCCGTGGGCGCTGGCGTGCGCCAGGACCAGGTGTTCCTGCTCGCGCGCTGCGGCTTTGATGCCCTGGAGCTGGCCGAGGGTGAGGATGCGGACGGCGCGTGCCGCGCGCTGCAGCGCTATGACGTCGCCTATCAGCCCGGATCGCCCCAAACGGCCATCCGCAGACAGCGCTTCTTCGCCTAGGCCTCTGACGTACGCCGCGGCGCTAGCGCTGTGGCAGCGTGAGATCGGCAAACAACTGGTTCACCTCCTCGGCCGCGGCAGCGCGATGCGCCCGGTCCACCAGGCGCCGGTCCAGGTGCGGCGCCAGCAGCTGCGCAAACTCGTACATGTACTTGCGTAACAGCGTGCCGCGGCGAAAACCGATCCAGGTGGTGTGCGCCGCAAACATATGCGAGGCGTCGATCGCCGTGAGGTCAGGGTCGCGCTCATCGACCGCCATGTGCGCCACGATGCCGACCCCCAGCCCGAGGCGCACGTAGGTCTGGATCACGTCCGCGTCGCGCGCGGTAATGGCGATGTTGGGCGTCAGCGCCGCCCTGGCAAAGGCCTCATGCAGGGACGAGGGCCCGGTGAAGCTGAACGTATAGGTGATCAGCGGGTACGCGGCCAGCGCCTTGAAGCTCAGCCGTGCGCCGTTGGCGAGCGGATGGCCCTTCGGCACGATGACCGTGCGATACCAGCGGTAACAGGGCAGCAGCGTCAGATCGGAGAACAGCGCTTCCGAGCCGGTTGCGATGGCGCAATCGATACGATCGCTCGCCACCATCTCCGCGATCTGCTCGGAGGTGCCCTGATGCAGGTTGAGACGCACCTGCGGGTAGCGGGCGCGGAATTCCCGGATCACGTCCGGCAGCACGTAGCGCGCCTGCGTATGAGTGGTGCCGATCGACAGGCTCCCCTTGCCCTCATCGCGCAGCTCCGTCGACAGGTGGCGGATGCTCTGCGCTTCCTGCAGGATCCGCAGCGCCCGATCGATCACCTGCTGCCCTGCCGGGGTGATGCGGGTGAGATTGCGTCCCTCGCGCACGAAGATCTGAAATCCCAGCTCGTCCTCGAGGAGCTTGATCTGCTTGCTCACGCCCGGCTGCGAGGTGTGCAGCTTGTGCGCCGCCGCCGTGATGTTGAGCCCGTTCTGGGCGACGGCGGCGAGATAACGCAACTGGTGCAGCTTCATTGGCCCAAGCCTAACCCAACCGGCACCGTCCTGTTACCGGTCCATAACCGGCGCGCAGCCCCTCAGAAGCAATCCTTCCTTCTGTGAGACGCGGGGGCGTCGTTATAGTCCCAGGCACCATGGGAGACCTGGCGGCGCTCGAACTGGAACACAAGGCGGCGGCGGTGCGCACGCAGCTGGCCGACGCCCTAGGCCAGCACGGGCGGCTCGCGTACTCGAACAGCCTGGGCGCCGAAGCCATGGTGCTCACCGACATCATCTGGTCGCACCTGCCGCAGATCGACGTCTTCAGCATCGATACCGGCCGCCTGTACGAGGAGACCTATGAGCTCCTCGAAAAGCTGCAACGCCGCTACCAGCGCTCCGTCCGGGTCGTCTACCCGGACGCCCAGGCGCTCGAGCGGCTGGTGGCGCAGCAGGGTGTGAACGGCTTCTATCACAGCCTCGAGGCGCGCCTCGAGTGCTGCCGCGTGCGCAAGGTGGAGCCCTTCAAGCGCGCCATCGCGGGTTTCTCGGCCTGGATCACCGGCGTGCGCCGCGAGCAGTCACCGGCCCGTGCCCGCGGCCAGGCGCTGGAGTGGGACACGGAGCACGGACTGTACAAGATCAGTCCGCTCCTCGACTGGACGGAAGCCGAGGTATGGCAGTACATCCGCGCCCGCCGGCTGCCGTACAATCGCCTGCACGATCGCCAGTTTCCGAGCATCGGCTGTTCCCCGTGCACCCGCGCGATTCAGCCCGGTGAGAGCCGCCGTGCCGGCCGCTGGTGGTGGGAGCAAGCGGAGTCCCGCGAATGTGGCCTGCATCCGAGAGCGCCTCCCGCGGCCGTGCCGGCCTGAGCCCGGAGGCGGGCATGGACTATCTGCCGGTGTTCCTGCGCCTGCGCGCCCAGCCGGTCGTGGTGGTGGGCGGCGGTCAGGTGGCGCTGCGCAAGGCGCTGTGGCTCCGCAGGGCGGGCGCGCACGTGACAGTGGTGGCGCCGCACCTGCACCCCGAGCTCGGGCAGCGGGTCGCCCGCGGGGAGCTCACGCACGTCGCCGCGGAATTTTCCTCCGCACAGCTCGTGCACGCGGTCGCGGTCGTCGCCGCGACCGATGATCGCGCGGCCAACGCCGCGGTCGCCGCCGCCGCACGCGAGCGGCGCGTGCCGGTCAACGTAGTGGATGATGCGGAGCTGTCGAGCTTCATCTTTCCCGCCATCATCGATCGTTCCCCGATCGTGGTCGCGGTGAGCTCCGCGGGTCACTCTCCGGTGCTGGCGCGGCGCGTGCGCGAGCAGCTCGAGGCGCTGCTGCCCGAGCGTCTCGGCGCGCTCGCGCGCTTCATGGGTGCGCGGCGCGAAGCGCTGCGACGTGCGCTGGCACCGCGAGCCCGCCGCGCGCTCTGGGAGCGGGTCGCCTCCGGTCCCGTCGCCACGCACGTGCTGGCCGGAGATGAGCCGCGGGCCGATCGCGCCCTGGCGCGCGAGCTGCTCGTCTCCCGGCTCAGCGCACCGCAGGCCGCAGTCGGCGAGTCGCTCGGCGAGGTGTACCTCATCGGCGCCGGCCCCGGCGATCCGGATCTGCTCACGCTGCGGGCGCTGCAGCTGCTGCAGCGCGCCGACGTGATTCTCTACGACCGGCTGGTGAGCGAGGCAGTGTTGGAGCGCGCACGCCGCGATGCGGAGCGCATCTGCGTCGGCAAGACGTACGGCGATCACGGCCAACAGGAGCACATCCACGAATTGCTGGTGCGCCTCGCCGGCGAGGGCAAGCGCGTCGCACGCCTCAAGGGCGGTGACCCGTTCGTGTTCGGGCGCGGGGGCGAGGAGCTCGAGGTGCTGGCCGCGCACGGCATCCCCTACACCGTGGTCCCGGGCATCACCGCCGCGCTCGGCGCCGCCGCGGCCGCCGACCTGCCCCTCACCCACCGCCGCCTGGCGAGCAGTGTCACCCTCGTGAACGGACACGCGGGCGATGCCGGCCTGCCCGACTGGCGCTTCTTCGCGAACCCGCGCCACACGGTCGTCGTCTACATGGGAGTGGCACAGCTGCCGGGCATCATCGCCAGACTGCGCGCCGCCGGCGCGGCCCCCGGACACCCGGTGGCCATCATCGAGCGCGCGACGCTGCCCGAACAGCGGATCCTGCGCGGTACCCTGGCCGACATCACGGCGCTGGCCGCAGCGCAGCAGGTCGAACCGCCGGCGCTCCTGATCGTGGGCGACGTGGCGGCTTTTACCGCCACGGATACGGGCGCCTCCCTCACCGAGCCCGCAGCGGCCGCGGGACTGCCGGCGTGAGCCTCGCGAGCGGCTTCGTCGGCGCGGTCGGCAACACGCCGCTCATCCGGCTCAGGGGCGTGAGCGAGGAGACGGGCTGCGAAATCCTCGGCAAGGCCGAATTCATGAATCCCGGCGGCTCGGTCAAGGACCGGGCGGCGAGCGCCATCGTGCTGGAGGCCGAGCGCCGCGGCGAGCTCCCCCCTGGAGGCACGGTCGTCGAGGGCACGGCCGGCAACACCGGCATCGGGCTGGCGCACGTGTGCAACGCGCGCGGCTACCGCTGCGTGATCGTCATGCCCGATAACCAGTCCCCGGAAAAGTACCGGCTGCTGGAAATGCTGGGCGCTGAAGTTCACCAGGTGCCGGTCGTACCCTACAGCAACCCCAACCAGTACCAGAAAGTCGCGCAGCGCCTCGCGGCATCGCTGCCGAACGCCGTCTGGTCCAACCAGTTCGACAACACCGCCAACCGCGACACCCATGCGCGCACCACGGGCCCGGAGATCTGGGCCCAGACGAACGGCCACATCGATGCCTTCGTCGCGGCCACGGGCACCGGCGGCACGTTCGCAGGCGTGGCGCAGTACCTCAAGTCGCGCCGCCCCGCGGTTCGCTGCGTGCTCGCCGACCCTCCGGGCAGCAGCCTGTACCATTACGTGCGCAGTGGAACGCTCAAAGCGACCGGCAGCGGATCGATCACCGAGGGCATCGGCATCGGGCGGATCACCGCGAACCTCGAGGGCGCTCCGATCGATGACGCCGTGTACATCGAGGATGCCGACACCGTGCGCCATGTCTACCGCCTTCTGCACGAGGAGGGACTGTTTCTCGGCAGCACCTCCGGCATCAACGTCGCCGCGGCGGTGCGGGTGGCGCAGGGGCTCGGGCCGGGACACACCATCGTCACCGTGCTGTGCGACGGCGGAGCGAAGTATCAGTCACGCCTGTTCAACCGCGAGTGGCTCCAGCACAAGGGCCTCGCCGCCTATGCACCCCGGCCGCCCGCCCCTGCCCCCATTGCGCTGCAGGCTGCGTTGGTGGCATGAGCCTGGCCCCCGAGGTTCCCTGGCTGATCGGCGGAGCCGCCGCGGCACCGATAGCCGCGTGGGTTACGAGCCATGTGCCGCAGCGCGCGGCCGCCACCGCCGTCGGTGTGGTGGTGTTCGTGCTCGGCGCCACCGGATTGTTCACGACACTCACCTGAAGCTGCGGTGCGCAGGCGCAGCACCCCATGAACGACGTGCCCAGCCCCGCCGAGCTCGATGCCTTGCGCCTGAGTCTCGAGGTGGCCGTGCGCAGCGTCGGCTTCAGCCTGCCGCTGGCGGTGCTGGTCGCCTGGATCCTGACACGCGCGCGCTTCCCGGGCCGGATGCTGTTCGATGCGTTCGTGCATCTGCCGCTGGTGTTGCCACCGGTGGCCGTGGGCTACGTTCTGCTGGTGCTGTTTGGCGCGCGCGGTCCCATCGGCGCCTGGCTGCGCAGCCACTTCGGCATCGAGCTGGCGTTCACGACCGCCGGCGCCGCGCTCGCCACCGCGGTCATGACCTTTCCGCTGATGGTGCGCGCGATACGCTTATCCCTCGAGAATGTCGACCGCGGGCTGGAAGAGGCAGCACGCACGCTGGGCGCAGCCCCCCTCGATCGGTTCGTCTCGATCACCCTGCCGCTGATGCTCCCGGGGATCCTCGCCGGGGCCGTCACGGCCCTGGCCGCCGGCCTGGGCGAGTTCGGCGCGGTCATCACCTTCGCCTCTAACATTCCCGGCGCGACCCGCACGCTGCCGCTCGCGCTCTACACCGCGATGCAGTCACCCAGCGGGGATGCGCTGGCGCTGCGGCTCGCGTTGCTGTCGTTTGCACTCGGCCTGCTGGGACTGCTGGCCTCCGAGCTGCTGGTGCGGCGCGTGCGCCGCCTGCTCGGCCGCTAGCATGTTGCAGGTCTCGGTGCTGAGGACGCGCCCCGGATTCTCCCTGGAGGGGAGCTTCGCCGCACCCACCCCCGGCATCATCGCGCTGTTCGGCCGCTCCGGCAGCGGCAAGACCACGCTCATCAACATCATCTCGGGGCTCTCGGTAGCGGATGCGGGCGACATCCGGCTCGATGAGGAGGTGCTCACCGACACACGCGCGGGAGTCGCCGTGCCGGTCGAGCGCCGGCGCATCGGTTATGTGTTCCAGGACGCGCGGCTGTTCCCCCACCTGAGCGTCGCGGGCAACCTGCGCTATGGCGAGAAGCGCTCGCGCGCCGCACCACAGATCACAGGCTTCGAGGAGGTCGTGGCGCTCCTCGGGCTCGCGCAGCTCCTGCAGCGGCGGCCCCGTGAGCTCTCGGGGGGCGAGCGCCAGCGCGTCGCGTTGGGGCGCGCGCTGCTCTCACAGCCGCGCCTGCTGCTGCTCGATGAGCCGCTCGCCTCGATCGACGTCGCGCGCCGCGAGGAGGTTCTGCCCTATCTCGAGGCGCTGCGCGATCAGCTCGCGATCCCCATGGTGTACGTGAGTCACCAGTTCGAGGAGGTCCTGCGCCTCGCCACCCACGTGGTGCTGCTGGAGGCAGGCAAGGTGCTGGCGCAGGGAGCGGTGAACGAGCTGAGTCTCAGGCCCGAGCTGCAGAGCATCGTGGGCCCGGATCTGGTGGGCGCGGTGCTCGAGGGCGTCGTCACGCGCCTCGATCCCGCCACCGGCAGCGCCGATCTGGCGGTCGGCAGAGGCACACTGCAGGTCAGTCTGCGCGACGTCCCGGTTGGCTCACGCGTGCGTCTGCAGCTGCTGGCGCGCGACGTGATCCTCGCCACTCAACCGGTGCAGGGCCTCTCCGTGCGCAACGCGCTCGCGAGCACCGTCACCGCGCTCTCGAACGACGACTACGGGGCGGTGCTGGTGAGGCTCGACGTGGGCGGGGAGACGGTGCTCGCTCGCATCACGCAAAACGCCCTGCGGGCGCTCAACCTGCGCCCGGGCGATGCCGTGTGGACGCTGGTGAAGGCGGTGTCGACACGCGGACATGCGTTTCGGCTAGCATCGGGGCCCTAAGCCGCCGTGCCAGCACCTCATCCACCACTGGGCGCGTACTACCGGACCGAAGGCGAGCGCAGCGCCTGGGTGCGCGGAATCTTCGATCGAGCGGCCGCCGACTACGATCGCCTCGAGCGCATTGTCGGACTGGGGACCGGCTCCTGGTACCGCAGGCGAGCCCTCAGGGATGCGGGCCTGAAGCCGGGAATGAGTGTTCTCGACGTCGGAACCGGCACGGGGCTGCTCGCCTGCGCCGCCGCTCGCATTGTCGGTGATCCCGCGCGCGTCACCGGCGTGGATCCGAGTCCGGGCATGATCGAGCACGCCCGGGTGCCGGCGGGCGTGCGGCTCCTGAGCGGCAGCGCCGAAGCGATTCCCGCCCCGGACTGCAGCGCCGACTTCCTCAGCATGGGCTACGCCCTTCGCCACGTCAGCGACCTGTCCGCGGCGTTCGCTGAATTCTACCGGGTCATCCAACCGGGCGGCCGCTTGTGCGTGCTCGAGTTCACCCAGCCGGCAGGGGCCCTGCCACGTGCGATCGTGAAAGCCTGGCTCAACGGGTTCGTTCCCGTGGTTGCGGCACTCATCGCCCGTCGCGACGCGGCTTTACTCATGCGCTACTGCTGGGACACCATCGCGGCCTGTGTGCCACCCGAGACGATCCTGCAAGCCATCCGCGAGGCCGGCTTCGTGGAGTTCGAGCGGCACGTCGAGCTCGCGATATTCTCAGCGTATCGGGCGCGCAAACCCGCCTAGATTGCGGGCGTCGGCCGGGCGCTCGTCAGCTCGGCCCGAAAGTACTGATCCAATTGGGCCATGAACGCATGCACATCGCTCGGCGGTTCCAGTCGCCGCCCGAGTCGCATCCGATAGCTGACCGGCATGGAGGGGCGCTCGAACAGTGACCACCCCTTGCTCAGAAACGGGGAATCGGTCTCGATGATGAGAGTCTGGACGGGCACGCCGGCCTGCTTGGCGATCAGGCCGACGCCGGCTTGAAGCGCGTTGATGGGCGACTGCGTCGTTCGGGTCCCCTCCGGGAACAGCAGCACGATCCCCCCGCGGCGCAGCTGTGCAACGGCCTCGTGAATCATCCGCCGCGGCGGATCGTGGCGAATGTAGCGGGCGAGGCGTGCGCCTGCGCCCAGGAACACGTTGTTCATGAGCGAGGACTTCATCACGCAGGTCACCCGCGGCTCGTGCGCGATGATCAGCAGGGCGTCGATCAGGCTCGGGTGATTCGCGGCGAGGACCGATGGCGGACCCTCGCGCAGCGCCTGCAGCGCCCGCAGATCCAGTCGATAGATGCCCATCAGGCGCAGCGACCAGACATACAGGCGAAATCCCGCCAGGATCCCGAGTCGCCCGCACCGCTGCGCGGGCCCGGACGGCAATACCCACAGCAAGGGAAGCGCGACCACGGTCCATACCAGACAGATCGCACCCAGGATCGTCAGCGAGGCATACAGCCTCAGAGCCTCGGTGAGGTGGCGCAGGCGCAAGAGGTCGCGCACTACGCGTCGGGCACCAGTTTCTCGCTCACCATGGTGAGGACGTCGTAGTTCGCGACCGCCTCGCCGCTCTGATTGGTGATCGCGGTGTCCCAGCGCACCTCACCGTAGCCGGCGCCCGCGCGCAGGGATTTCTCCTTGCAGGTGAGGCGCACCTTGATGCGATCGCCGGGCTTCACCGGCTTGGTGAAGCGCAGGCCGTCGACCCCAAAATTCGCGAGCACCGGGCCGTAGGGCGGATCGACGAACAACCCGGCGGCCGCCGACACCAGGAAGTAGCCGTGCGCGACGCGACCGCCGAAGAGCGGATTGCGGGCGGCCGCAGCCTCGTCCATGTGCGCGTAGAACCGATCGCCCGACAGTTCGGCGAAGCGCTCGATGTCCTCGACCGTGACCTCGCGTTCCGCGGAGTTGAAGGTATCGCCGATCGCAAGCTGCGCGAAGGGTTTGCGGAACGGATGCGTGCCGGGGTCCAGCTCGCGCGCGCCCTTCACCCACCGCCCGGTGACCGCCGTCACGACATCGGGCGTGCCCTGCACGGCGGTGCGCTGCAGGTAGTGCATCACGCCGCGGATGCCGCCCATCTCCTCGCCGCCGCCGGCACGCCCCGGACCTCCGTGCACCAGGTGCGGCAGTGGCGAGCCGTGGCCCGTGGACTCCTTGGCGCAGTGCCGGTTCACGACCACGACGCGGCCGTGATACGGCGCAAGTCCCAGGACCAGCTGCGCAGCGACCCCGTCGTCGGCGCTGAAGATCGAGCCGGCGAGACTGCCGCCGCCGCGCCGCGCGAGCGCGATGGCCTCTTCCACCGAGTCATAGGGGATGAGCGTGCACACCGGACCAAAGGCCTCGACGGAGTGGATCGCACGGGCACTGCCCGCATCGCGGCAGTACAACAGAGTGGGAGACACGAAGGCGCCCCGATCGGCATCCGCACCCACGGGCTGCGCCTTGCCGGCATCGCCGTACACGACTTCAGCCTCACGCTTGAGCTTGCCCAGCTGCTCGAGGACCTCGCGGCGCTGGCTCAAGGAAGCCACCGGGCCCATGCGGACGCTCTCCAGCCGCGGATCACCGACGACGATCTTGCCGAGCGCGCTTCGCAGCGCTTCGATGACCTCCGTGACGCGCCCGGCGGGCACGATCGCCTTTCTGATGGCGGTGCATTTCTGGCCGGCTTTCACCGTCATCTCACGCACCACCTCGCGTACGAACAGCTCCAGCTCCGGCGTGCCGGCCCCGGCATCGGGACCCAGCACCGAGGAGTTGAGCGAATCGGTCTCCGAGGTGAAGCGCACCGAGTTGGCGCTCACCACCGGATGGTGGCGAAGCTTGAGAGCCGTGGCCGCAGAGCCGGTGAACGACACCACGTCCTGGCAGGTGAGATGCTCGAACAGATCCCCCACGCCCCCGCAGATGAGCTGCACGGCGCCTTCCGGCAGGATCTCAGACTCCACCATCCGCCTGAACACGCGCTCGGTGAGGTAACAGGTCTGCGAGCCGGGCTTCACGATCGCCGGCACGCCGGCGAGCAGCGTCGGCGCCAGCTTCTCCAGCATGCCCCAGACCGGGAAGTTGAACGCGTTGATGTGCACCGCGGCACCCTCGAGCGGTACGCACACGTGCTGGCCCACGAAAGTCCCGGTCTTGGAGAGCGCTTCCACGCCGCCATCGACGTACACGCGGCTGTCGGGTAGCTCACGCATGCCCTTGCTCGCGTACACGAACAGCGTGCTGATGCCGCCGTCGATGTCGATCCAGGAGTCACCCCGCGTGGCACCGGTCGCGTAGGACAGCGTGTAGAACTCCTCCTTGTGCTCGGTGAGGAACCGGGCGAGCGTCTTGAGGAGCGCGGCGCGCTCGTGGAACGTGAGCTTGCGCAGGTTGCGTCCCCCGACCTCGCGCGCGTGCTCGAGCATCGCGCCTGAGTCGAGCCCGTCCGCGGTGGCGTTGGCGATGACCTCACCGGTGGTGGCATCGCGCAGGGCGAGGCCGGCGCCCAGGCCCGCCCACCATTTACCGGCGATAAAACTCTGAAGCTGCATGGTGTCTATTCCCCGCTTACCACCTGGCCGTCGATGCGGTAGGAGCGCCCGCGAAACAGCGCAATGCGCTCGCCGCGCTGGTTGGAAACGCTGATCTCATAGATGCCGTTGCGCCGGGTGCGCCACAGCTCGCTCGCCTCGGCCATGAGCTCATCGCCCGCCCGCGCCGCCGCCAGGAAATCGATCGTGGCCGCGGCAGCCACGGTGCTCTCGTTGTGCGAGTTGCAGGCAAACGCAAAGGCACTGTCGGCGAGCGCGAAGACGATACCACCATGACAGACGCCATGGCCGTTGAGCATGTCCGCGCGTACCGTCATGACAACCCGCGCCCACCCGGGGCGCACGCCGGTAATGCGCATGCCGAGCGCCTGTGAGGCGCGATCGAGCTCGAACAGCCGCGCCGCCGCGCGCTCCGCCCGCCGCTGCCCGGCGTCGACCGCTTCCGGTGGAACACCCATGGCGCGCTCAGCGACCCGTGAAGCGCGGCGTGCGCTTCTCGGCGAAGGCTGCGACCCCTTCCGCGTAATCCATGCTGTGACCGAGCTCGCCCTGGTAGTCGCGCTCGACATCCAGCTGCTGCGGCAGCGTGCGGCTCAACCCCTCGTAGATCGCCTGCTTGGTGTGCGCCAGAGCGCGGGTCGGTGCGGCGGCCAGCTGCCGCGCCAGACCCTCGACCACCGCAGCGAGCTCGCCGTCTTCGACGCAACGCCAGATCAGCCCCCAGGCGGCGGCCTGCTCGGCGCTGAGCTTGTCGCCGAGGAGCGTGAGCCCCAGCGCGCGCGCCGTGCCGATGAGGCGCGGCAGAGTCCACGTGCCCCCCGAATCCGGCACGAGGCCCAGCTTCGAGAATGCCTGCACGAAGCTCGCCGAGCGTGCGGCGATCACCAGATCACAGGCGAGCGCAATGTTGGCGCCGGCCCCGGCCGCCACGCCGTTGACCGCTGCAATCACCGGCAGCGGCAGGGAACGCAACGCGAGCACCAGGGGCTTGTAGTGCTTCTCGATCGATGCGGCCAGGTCAGGCGGCGCACTCCCCGGCGCGACCGCCCGATCGTTGAGGTCCTGACCGGCGCAGAAGCCCCGCCCCGCTCCGGTAATCACCAGCACCCGGGCGGCGCAGTCCTTGAGAGATGCCAGTGCAGCGCGCACCTCGGCATGCATCTCGGCGTTGAGGCTGTTCAGGCGCTCGGGCCGATTCAAGGTGAGGCGGGCCACCCCGTCGGCCGTCTCGAAGAGAATGTTCTGATAGCTCACGTGGAACTCCGCTGACCCGTGCTGCGGCGTGCAGCGCCGCGGTCACTTCTCGTCGTAATCCAGCTCGAGCGACGGGGTCATGACGCGCGACTGACACGCCAGCACGTACCCGTGCTCGAGCTCCCAATCCTCCAGAGCATAGTTCTGCGCCATCGCCACTTCACCGCGAATCACCTTGGTGCGGCAGGTGGAACACACGCCCGCGCGGCAGGAAAACGGCAGCTCGATGCCGGCGTGTGCGGCGGCCTCCAGCACCGTCTGGTCGTCCATTCTCATGCTGAAAGTGCGGCGCCGGCCGTCCATGAGAATCGTGACCTCGGCCGCGCCGAGAGCCGGGCCCGCTGCCGGGGCGGCACCCTGCGCCGGCGCCTGAACGCGGTGGTGGGCGGCGTCGCCTGCGGTGGTCGCGACCGTGAAATGCTCCGCGTGCACACGGGCGCTGTCCACACCGAGCTCGCGCAGCGTGGCGCTGACCTGCTCGATCATGTCGCCGGGACCGCAGACGAAATACTCACCGACCTCCTTAGGCAGGAACAGCGTGGCTGCGAACTGCCGCACCCGTGCGGCGTCGAGCCGCCCGTTGTACAGCTCGACTTCCTGCGGTTCGCGACTCATCACGAAATGCAGCGTCAACCGCTCGAGGTAGCGGTCCTTGAGCCCCAGCAACTCCTCCAGGCACATCGCACGGCCGACGCCGCTGTTGCCGTAGAAGAGGATGACCCGCTGCGCGCCGCGCCCGAGCAGCGCGCGCAGCACGGAAAGCACCGGCGTGATGCCACAGCCGGCCGCAAATGCCACGTAGGTCCCGGGCGCGGCGCCAGGCTCGCGCGGTGTGAAGCTGCCGTTTGGCGGCAGAACGTCCAGAGTGTCCCCGGGGCGCAGTTGCTCGGACAGGTGGCGCGACATTCTCCCCATGGCATGCACGCGCGGCACGATGCGCAGCGGCCATTCCCCGGGCGCATTCACCAGTGAGTAGGTGCGCCGGACTTCCTCGCCCTCGATCGCAACGCGCACCACCACGTGCTGCCCGGCGCTGCCGCGGTACTCATCGCGCAGCTGCGCCGGGACCTCCAGCGCGATCGCCACCGCGTCCTCCGCATCGGGAACGACCTGCGCGACCTTGAGCGGATGAAATTTCAGCATCTCAGAGGCACTTGAAGTAGTCGAAAGGCTCCTGGCAGGCGCTGCAGCGGTAGTGCGCCTTGCAGGGCGTCGAGCCGAACTCGCTCACGCGCTCGGTCGCGCGGCTGGCGCAGCGCGGACAGGTGATGAGCGGCGCGTGCCACCGGCGGCGCGGACTCGAAACCGATTCCTCCGGCGGAGCAATGCCGAAGGCCCTGAGCTTGGCATGCGCCGCGCTGGTCAGCCACTGACTGGTCCAGGGCGGCGACAGCACCTCCTCGAGCACCGCGTCCGCGTGACCCCCCGCATCGAGCGCCGCCCGCACGGCGACGCGGATGACCTCGGTGGCGGGGCAACCCGAGTAGGTGGGCGTGATTCCCACGTGCAGCCGCCCATCGCTCTCGAATCGCACGTGCCGCACGACACCCAAGTCCACGATGCTCAGCACCGGGATCTCGGGATCGGCCACCCCGGCGAGCAGCGCCTGGATGGCCTGCACGCGAGCGGCGGCGGCCTCGGGTTCGATGACGGCGGACATCGTCCCGACCTCACCACCGCACGCCCGGATAGGTGCGCTGCAGGTGCTGCATTTCCGCGAGCATGTGACCCAGGTGCTCGGTGTGCACGCCGCGCCGGCCATGCCAGGGGTAAGGTTGCGCCGCCGGCCTCTTGAGGGTCGCGGCAGCCAGATCCTCATCGATGCGCGCCGACCAGCGTGGTGCGAGTTCCGCGAGCGCGGGCGCGATGGCGGCGGCCTGCATGCGCTCATCGACCTCATCGGCGCAGAACAGCTCGGCGCTGAAGCGCCACAGGCAGTCGAGCGCCGCCTGAACACGGTCGTGACTCTCCCGGGTGCCGTCGCCGAGGCGGATGAGCCAGCCGCTGCTGAAGCGATGGTGGTAACGGGTTTCCTTGAGCGCCTTGGCGGCGATCGCGCCGAGACGGCTGTCCGCGGACCCCAGCAGCCCCTGGTAGATCTCCAGCTGCCAGGCATCGATGAGCCACTGGCGCACGATCGTATGGCCAAAGTCGCCGTTCGGCTGCTCGGCGAGTGTCAGGTTGACGAACTCCGGCGCATCACGCAGAAAAGCCAGCGCGTCCTCATCACGCCCCCGGCCCTCGAGCTCCCCGGCATAGGTGAGCAGCAGCCGCGCCTGCCCGATCAGATCGAGCGCAAGGTTGGCGAGCCCCAGGTCCTCCTCCAGGGCCGGCGCGTGACCGACCCACTCGCCCAGGCGCTGTCCCAGCACGAGGCTCGTGTCAGCGAGGCGCAGCACGTGGCGGAAGTGCGCCGCCTGCTGCGCCGGATCGCGCTCGCTCGGCGCGTGGGCTCGTGCGCTCACAGATTCTTGACCTCCTCCGGGATGGCATAGAAGGTCGGATGGCGGTACACCTTGTCCCGCGCCGGCTCGAACAGCGCGTCGGCCTCTTCGGGGTCCGAGGCGATGATATCCGCCGAGCGCACCACCCAGAGGCTCACGCCCTCCTGGCGGCGCGTATACACATCGCGAGCATGCTCGATCGCCATGCGTGCATCCGCAGCATGCACACTGCCGACGTGCTTGTGCTCGAGTCCCGAGCGTGAGCGGATGAAGACTTCGTACAGCGGCCAATCCTCACTCATGGCGCCTCCGGTGTCATGCGGCCTGCGGCGTGCGGCCGTGTTGCTTGCGGGCGTGCGCGGCCGCCGCCTCGCGCACCCAGCGCCCGGCCTCATCGGCGGCGCGCCGCGCCTCGAGCCGCTCGCGGTTGCAGGGCCCGTGCCCTGCGAGCACCGCATGAAACTCGTTCCAGTCGATCGCGCCGATCAGATAGTGCTGCGTGCCGGGATCCCAGCGCAGCTCGCGGTCGGGAATCGCGAGGCCGAGAAATTGGGCCTGCGGCACCGTGATGTCGACGAATTTCTGGCGCAGCTCGTCGTTGCTGAAGCGCTTGATCTTCCAGCGCATCGACTGGGCGGTGTGTTTGGAGTCGGCATCACTCGGGCCGAACATCATGATCGAGGGCCACCACCAGCGGTTCAGCGCGTCCTGTGCCATCGCCCGCTGCGCGACGCTCCCCTGCGCCAGCGTCAGCATGATCTCGAACCCCTGGCGCTGGTGAAAGCTCTCCTCCTTGCAGATGCGCACCATGGCGCGTGCGTACGGGCCATAGGAGCAGCGGCAGATGGGGATCTGGTTCATGATCGCCGCGCCATCGACCAGCCAGCCGATCGCGCCCACGTCCGCCCAGGTGAGGGTCGGGTAGTTGAATATGCTCGAGTACTTGGCGGCGCCGGACAGCAGCTGCTCGAGCATCTGCACCCGTGAGATGCCGAGCGTCTCCGCGGCGCTGTACAGGTACATGCCGTGGCCGCCCTCGTCCTGCACCTTGGCGATCAGCACTGCCTTGCGCCGCAGGCTCGGCGCGCGCGTGATCCAGTTGCCCTCCGGAAGCATGCCGACGATTTCCGAGTGGGCGTGCTGGGAAATCTGCCGGATCAAGGTCCGGCGATAGGCATCGGGCATCCAGTCCTTGGGCTCGATCTTGTCTTCGGCATCGACGCGCGCCTGAAAGCGCTGCGCGTGCGCCGCGGACTCGCCGCTGACGGCGGGCACCGGCTCCTTCCCGTGGGTATCGAGCGCCTGGGTGTACATGGGGCTTTCCAGCTTCGCGCGACTGGCCGCAATGTGACACAAGACTAGCACATGGGAGCGGATTCTTGTGTCACAATTTCGGTCCCATGAAACCCGAGGCGAGCGCGCCCCTGCCGGCACCGGTGCGGGGGCTGCTGCGGCACTTCCGCGCCCAGCGCCCGCTGCGCGGCGGCTCGCTCCTCATCACCATCTTCGGCGACGCGATCGCGCCGCGCGGCGGCGCGGTCACCCTCGGCAGCCTCATCCGCCTCGCCGCGCCCTTCGGTCTGACGGAACGCCTGGTGCGCACCTCGGTGGCGCGGCTGGCCCGCGACGGCTGGCTGGCGGCGCAGCGCTCCGGCCGGCGCAGCGAATATCGTCTCACCCGCGGCGGCGGCGAGCGCTTCGCCGAGGCGACCCGGCGCATTTACGGTGAAAGCCCCAGGGACTGGGACGGACGCTGGACGTTGCTGGTGCTGCCGTCGTCGCGGCAGCGGCGGGCGCAGCTGCGCGAGAGTCTGAAATGGCTCGGCTTCGGGCAGCTCAGCCCCTCATTGCTCGCGCATCCGGGATGCAGTCCCGGGCAAGCGCGCCGCTGGCTGCGCAACCTCGACGGCGCCGCCGATGCGCTGCTGCTGCGCAGCCGCGGCGGCGACCTCGCCGCCGACCGCCGCCTCGCAGCGCAAGGCTGGGATCTCGATGAGCTCGCGCGGCGCTACCGGCGCTTCCTCGCGCGCTTTGCACCGGTGGAGTCCGCCGTCGGTGGCCGCGGCACGCCGCCGCAGACCGCATTCCTGGTGCGCACGCTCCTGATCCACGAGTACCGCAAGATCCATTTGCAGGATCCTCTGCTGCCGCCCGCACTGCTGCCCCGCGACTGGGTCGGGGCGGCAGCTTATGCGCTGTGCCGTCGGCTGTATGCGCGCGTGTTTGCGGACGCGGAAGCCCATCTCTCGGCTACCGCGCATCGGCTGCATCGGCGGCTGCCTGCCGCGAACGCGGCGGCCCACGCGCGCTTCGGCGGCATCGCGCCGCGCTGAGGCGCCGTGGCGGCGGCGGGCACCCCGGGGCTCCGACGTGGGCCCTCGACCGTTGGTCGGCGGGGAGATCGGCTATGTGTCGGTCTCCCAGCCGCCGCCCGAAGTTCGGGCTACTGGCCCGAGCGGCAATCTACTCGACGGCAGATGCCGCCGGTTGCTTTCTTCTGCCGCGTGAAGTACGTGACAGACGTACCCGCATGGTTATCCGCGTAGGCAATGTTGATGAGATGGTTCGTCGGGTCAATCGCGATCTGGAAGAAGTCGGCAAGGCTGCGGTCGGAGCTGCCAGTGAGACCGCCGGTTGAGATCGACCCCGTGTGGTTGACGTGGTCGGTAGCCTGGCTCAGCGTGAAAACCGGCGCGCTAGCGTGGCCGTTGACGGTCTCCGTAACGTAGACGTTCCAGTTTGCTGAAATCGTGTTCGAATTGCCGACTAGATCGGCACCATACCACGCGATGGCCACGTGGCCGTTCGCGTCGGCCGCCACCCAGGGGAACACGTTCGACTTTCCAGCTTGGGACGTGTTCTGCGTCACCATGATGGCCGGAGACCAGCTCGTCCCATGAGTCGTCGAGTACGAGTAATAGATGTCCCTGTTGTCCGACCAGACGGCGTACACGTAGCCGAAGTCGTCTACCGCGAGCGCGGGGAACAGATTGCCGAGGCCGGCCCCACTAGGACAGGTCGAACCGGCACCGCAACTGAAGATCTTGTAGACAGTGAACGATAGCGTGTGACTCGTGAGATTCACGCCCGAAGCCACGCCAACATAGACGGCGTTGAGGAAGTTGGCGCTGTTGTTCGCGTTGTCCGCAGGGTTGTCGGGGCCCACAAAGATCTGGTACAGGTTGCCGTGGCTTGCAGTACTACTGCGGTCCACCTTGATCTGGCCGGCGATGTTGCCGGTAGGAGGACCGACGCTCAGCGCTGTCGTGGCGTCAACAACGGCTGTCTCCGGGACGACGTCCGTATAGGTCAGGCCTCCATCGTTCGAGCGTTGCACAAAGATTTGGGAGGTTGTTCCAAAATCGTGATATTCCATGTAGACGTGATTCGGATCGTCCAAGGCGTCGATCCACATGCGATCGTCGAAGGGAACCCCGGCCGCGGCCACGTCCGGAGTACTGAAGGTATCGGCGCGGTTGGTGGAATGGCTGCCTGTAACTTCCGCTGCGGTGAGGCTGACCACGGCTAGATTTGGAACGTTGTTTAATGGGTTCGCAGCGTTCACGGCGACGTCCCCATCGCCTCCTCCCGGCGCCAACCCGCTCGTCGTGCAAAAAGTGGTTACGAAGATGCCGCAATCAGGCTGACCTTCGTACTTGAACCGCAGGGTTCCGTTAGCGTTCGGTCCTCCGTCCGCAGTCTTATTCCAGCGCCATAGGTCGAGGCCCCCGGGAACTCCGCGGATGGATTCGACGTAGATCGTTCCCTGCGAGTCCACGGTCATGCTGGGCTCGACCGCCTGGCCTGCCCCCGCGGGCAGACACAGACTCTCATTGGGAGTGTAATTCGCGGTTCCCGCACCAACGTATGCCGGGACGGCCTGACCACTCGGGCAGTTGTGCTGACCGGTGGGGTTGCTGGGGGGAGCAGCGTTAGCAACATTGATGCGAATCGGGAAATTGGAGGCCCCGGTCGTCGCGTTGAAGCCGACGGTATTCCTCAGAAAGTCCCCGTTCGCCGTGGATATGGTGAATACCGGGATGGTCGATGGGGCGGTGACTGCACTGTCACGTATGAGCAGGAGGGCGACGCCTCTTGCGCCCTGACAGTTTGTGGCGATTACGGCGAACAGGGTAGTCCCGCTAAGATCACGGGTATCGGCCAGGCAGATTTGCCCGCTCGTTCCACTCGGAAAGTCCGTAGGCGAAGCCCCGCCATTGGAGTCGAAGACGAAGTTCTTCGCAATCGCCACGGTAATGTCCGCGCCCCCATTCGAGGTCGTGGACCACGTCGCCGGAATACAATTTGGGTTCCCCGGGGGGGAGACACAGCCGATCGTGTTCGCCGGTTGTGGCCCGCCGCCAAGGACATCAACACTGTTCTGGGCGGCCAGCGGAGCGGCGCCAAGCAGCAACGTACCTCCCAACAACAACATCCGTAGGTTCTTCATGAATTGTTGCTCCCTGACTGGGAATTCGGACGTGCCTTGCCTCGTCCGGATGCGCGGCTTCAACCCATAACAGTAGCGGTGCTATCTTTATTGGGGACGAATGTTAGTCAGGAGGAAGGACGCTTGTGAATAGGCGCTTGCCCATCTGCCTGTCGGAACAATCCTATATCGGTAGGGAGACTCACCGACCAGGGAGAACTTGCCGTCCACCTGCAGGCACTGCGTTCAGCACTGCCTGAGCGGGAAAGTTGCCAGCCAGAGGTTCTCGACATTCTGGCTAACGCGCGGGCCGCTTGTCGATCACGCGCCGCGCCTTGCCCGCCGAGCGCTCGATCGAGCCCGGATCACACACCACGACCTGCGTCGAGATGCCGATCATCGCCTTGATGCTGCCCTGCAGGTCGCACTGCAGGCGCGAGCGCGCCGGGCCGTCTGCGGCGATACTCTCCAGACACTCCACCTTCACCGCCAGCTGATCCAGGTGTGCCTCGCGCGTGAGCTCGAGCTGGTAGTGGGGCGCGACGCCCGGGAGCTTCAGCAGCAGCTCCTCGATCTGACTCGGGAACACATTCACGCCCCGGATGATCAGCATGTCGTCCGATCGCCCGGTGATTCTCGCCAAACGGCGCATCGAGCGCGCGGTCGGCGGCAGGAGTGAGGTCAGATCGCGGGTGCGGTAACGGATCACCGGCAGGGCTTCCTTGGTGAGCGAGGTGAGCACCAGCTCGCCCGGCGCGCCGCCGGGCAGCACCTCCCCGGTCGCCGGGTCGACGATCTCCGGGTAGAAATGATCCTCCCAGATGACCGGCCCATCCTTGCTCTCGATGCACTCGCTCGCCACCCCGGGCCCCATCACCTCCGACAGGCCGTAGATGTCCAGGGCCTGAAGTCCCGCGCGGCTCTCGATCTGCGCGCGCAGCGCTTCGGTCCAGGGTTCGGCGCCGAAGATACCGGTACGAAGTGAGCTCGCCGCCGGATCGAGCCCCTGGCGCACGAACTCCTCGACGATGGACAGCATGTAGGACGGTGTGACCATGATGATGTCGGGCCGGAAGTCGCAGATGAGCTGCACCTGCCGCTGCGTCTGTCCCCCCGACATCGGCACCACCGTGCAACCCAGGAGCTCCGCGCCGTAATGTGCGCCGAGACCCCCGGTGAACAGTCCGTACCCATAGGCAATGTGCACCATGTCGCCGCGGCGCCCGCCCGCGGCACGGATGGAACGCGCCACCAGCGCCGCCCAGGTGTCGATGTCGCGGCGGGTGTAGCCCACCACGGTCGGCTTGCCGGTGGTGCCGCTCGAGGCGTGGATGCGGACCACCTGCTCGCGCGGCACGGCGAACAGGCCGAACGGATAGCCCGCGCGCAGATCGTCCTTTTGCATGAAGGGGAAACGCTCAAGATCCGCGAGCGTCCTGAGGTCGTGCGGGTGAACCCCGGCCCCCTGGCACTTGCCCCGGTAGAGGGGCACGTTCTCGTAGGCGTGACGCAGCGACCACCTGAGGCGCTGCAGTTGCAGGGCGCGCAGCTCGTCCTCGCTGGCGCGCTCGATCGCTTCAAGCTCGCCCGTCATCCCTCATGCCGGCCAGTCGGTGAGGGTCTGCACGAACACCTGCAGGAAGTGATTGGCCTGGTGGCCGTCCATCACGCGGTGATCCAGGGTCAGCGTGACGTAACAGCGCGGCCGCACCACGATCTTCTGCTCATCGCCCTCCTCCAGGACCACCGGGCGCTTCTCGAGTTTGCCTACTCCCAGAATCGCCGCCTGCGGCTGGTGGATGATGATCGGTGCCGCCAGCAGGCTCCCGCTGACGCCGTGGTTCGAGATGGTGAACGTGCCACCGCGCACGTCGGCCGGTGACAGGTTGCCCGCGCGGGCACGCCTCACCAGCTCATCCAGCGCGCGCGCGGTGTCGAACAGATCGCGCGCCTGCGCATCGTGCAGCACCGGCACGACCAGACCCACGCCTTCCACCGCGGTCGCCACGCCGATATGGATCGACTCGTAGATCTCGAGCGCCGTGTCGGTCCAGCGGCTGTTCGCTTCCGGCACGGCGCGGATCGCGGCCACGGCGGCCTGCACGAAGTAGGCGGTGAGCGTGAGCGGCGCCCCGCGGTGTGCGAACTCGTCACGCTGGCGCGCGCGATCGGCGAGCACCGCGCTCATGTCCGCCTCGAATACCGTCGTCACGTGCGGCGCGCTATGCAGCAGGCTCTGCACCATGTGATCGGCAATACGCTTGCGAACCGCGGTGTGCGGCACGCGACGGCTGGTGCCGACCCCTTCGGCAGGCGCGCCGGTCGCTGGTCCCGCTGCGCCCGCTGGTGCGGCGCGCGCGGCGGCTGCATCCCGCCGGCGGTCCGACGCGCTTCCGGGGGCTGCCCGCAGGACGTCCTCGACCGTGATGCGGCCCGCCGGCCCGGTGCCGGAAACCGCGGACGGATCGAGCCCGCGCTCGCTCAGCAGGCGGCGCACCGCCGGACTCAACCCGCCGGCCGGAGCGCGCGCGCGGGTGACGCCGTGCACGGCGATGGGACTGGCGCTCGCCGCAGCCGCGGCAGCGGGCCGGGGCGCCGGCGCGGGCTCGGCGGCTGTCGTGACCGCGTCAATGCGGCCGAGCAGCTCCCCGGGGGCGATCTCCTCCTGCTCGTGCTTGATGATCTCGCGCAGCACGCCCGTGCCGGGGGAGGCGACTTCGACCGTGACCTTGTCGGTCTCGATCTCGATGAGCGGCTCGTTCTCGGCGACCCGCTCGCCGACCTGCTTGAGCCAGCGCAGGATCTGCGAGCGCGTGCCTTCGGTCTGCTCCGCGGGAGCCCTGATCTCGACGCCGCCGCTCATCGCCGGCTCACAGGCTCGCCAGCCGCTGAATGGACTGCGTGATGCGCCCGACATCCGGCACCGCCGCATCGAGCAGCACGGGGCTGTGGGGACTTGGGATGTCAGGCATGGCGAGCCGCTCGATCGGTGCCTCCAGGCTGAAGAAGCTCTCCTGCGCCAGGGTCGCGGCAATTTCCGCCCCGAAGCCTGCGGTCAGGTTGTCCTCGTGCACGATCAGGCAGCGGTGGGTCTTCTCTACCGAGGCGCGCACGGCCGCCTTGTCCCAGGGCGAGAGGGTGCGCAGATCGAGCAGCTCCACGTCGACCTGCGAGCGTGCGCCGGCGAGCTCGCAACGCTCGACCATGGCCCCCCAGCTGACCACGGTCACCTCGGTGCCGGCGCGCAGCAGCCGTGCCTGGCCAAAGGGCACCACGAACTCGTCGCCCGGATAAGGGCGCCGCGCCCAGGCGCCATCGAGCATCGCCCGGTGCTCGAAGAAGATCACCGGATCGTTGCCACGCAACGCCCGCCGCAGCAGGCCCACCGCGTCCTCAGCGTTCGAGGGCATCGCCACCTGCCAGCCCACGCCGTGCACCCACGCGACCTCGTTGGTCTGGCTGTGCCAGGGGTCGCCGCACTTGGAGAAGCCGCCCGGCATGCGCACCACCATCGGGGCGGCAAAGCGACCGTGCGTGCGCCAGCGCAGCGTCCCGCAGTCGTTCAACTGCTCGGCCGCAGGATCCGCGTACTTGCGGAACTGGATCTCCGCCACCGGCAGGAGCCCCGCGAGCGCCATGCCGACCGCCCGTCCGATGATCCCCTCCTCCGACAGGCTGGTGTCGAATACGCGCTCCACCCCGTACTTGTCCTGCAGGCCGAGCGTCGCCCCGTGCACGCCGCCCTTGGGGCCGACGTCCTCGCCGAACACCAGCATGCGGGGATTGGCGGCAAGCTCGACGTCGAGCGTGCGGCGGATCGCGGTGAGCATGTTGATGCGCGTGGCTTGCGGCTGCGCCCTCAGGCTCGAAGGGGCGAACACGTGCCTCTCGGGAGCGAGCCCGCCCTGCAGCTGCAGGGAGTGCGCGCCGTCGGGGCTTTGCGAGAAAACATGGCGCGTGAGCTGCTGCGGATCGGGTGGCGGTCGCGCCAGCGCGCGCTCAATCGCCCGCTCGACCTCATGCCGCGCCTCGCTCGCCAGGCGAGTCCATTCCGACTCCGCCATCACGGCCGGAACCAGAAACTCATGCAGGTGCGTCAGCGGATCGCGGGCGCGCTCATCCTTGAGGATCTGCGCCGACTTGTAAGCCTGCGTGTCCTGTCCGGAATGACCGGACAGGCGCGGAACCGTCAGACGCAGCAGGAGCGGTGAGCGCTCCTCACGCACGCGCGCGACCGCGCGTCGCGTCAGCTCGGCAGCCGCGGGCGGATCGGTCCCATCTCCCTCCAGGATGGTCAGGCCGGCAAACGAGCGCAGGTTCGCCGCGATGTTGCCGCCCGGTGTCTGCAGATGCGAGCCTACCGAGATGCCAAAGCCGTTGTCCTCGATGTAGAACAGCATGGGGAGCCTGAGCGTGGTCGCGATGTTGAGCGCCGACCAGAAGCCATTGGTGGCGCAGGAGGCGTCCCCGCCCAGCACCACGGCAATACTGCTCGCGTAAGAGGCATCCCGCAGCACCTCCTGCCGGTAACGAATCGCCTGTGCCCAGCCGGCGCTGGGGGTGTACTGCGTCCCGACGCCGCCGCACGCGGGCAGCACGCTCGGGCCGGCGTCGCCCGGGCGATTGAACACCACTCCGATATCGCGGCCGCCGCTGAAGGAGCCGCTGCGTGCGAGCGGGCCGGCGGCCGCATCTTCCAGGCTCACTCCGAGCGCGAGCATGAGCGGGCGCGAGCGGTAGTAAACCGATACCCCGTCGTGCGCGTCCGTGAGCTGCAGCCCGAGCAGGATCTGCGCCAGATCATGACCGCGCGCCGAGAACTGGTAGAGCACCTTGCGCTCGGGCAGCAGGCGGGTCTCCTCGATGTCGTCGAGGGCCCGCGAGGCGTGCACGAGCGAGGCCACACGAGCCCAGTCGCTCAGCGGCACCGAGGTCACGCTGGCGCGTGAGGCGTCGGGTATCGCGACAGGCCGTGCAGACATGGCGGGTAAGCTTATGCTCTAAGGTGTGCAATTACCTTGCTTCGATTGCCCCCTGGGACACACTTCTGGCAATATTATTGCTGTGACCCGAACCCTCGATCGCCTCGACCGGCGGATCCTCGAAGAGCTGCAATCGGATGCGCGCATCTCCAACCAGGAGCTGGCGAAGCGCGTCGGACTGTCGCCCGCGCCCTGCTGGCGGCGCCTGCGGCGGCTGGAGGAGGCCGGATTCATCGCAGGCTACGCGACGCTGTTGCGGGCGCCGGCCATCGGCCTGCCGATTCTCGCCTACGCCGTCGTCTCGCTCGAGAACCATCACCCCGAATCGGTGCGGCAATTCGATCAGCTGGTGAAGGAGCGCCCCGAGGTGCTCGAATGCCACTCCATGAGCGGCGCGAACGACTACCTGCTGCGCATCGTCGCCGCCAGCATGGAGGCCTACGAGCACTTCCTCTCGACGCAGCTGCTGCAGCTGGGCGCGGTGCGCTCGGTCAACACCAGCTTCGTGCTGCGTACCAAGAAGTTCACGACCCGGCTACCGCTCACCTGAGCTGACGCTGGCAGGCGCAGTCGCTGCTGTCGGCCCCGGCGAACCAGAAGGCGGACCCCGGCAGCCGCAGGTCGGCGTGCCGCCACGCGGCATGCAACTCGTGTCTCGCGTGGGCGGCATCTGCGGCTCTGCCCTGCGCGGTGAGGGCCGCGGCAAGCCCCTGCAGCGCCCAGCCGTTGCCGGGGTTGTGCCGCAGATCCTGCCGATAGACCTGCTCCGCCCGCGTGGCCTGCCCGGCGAGCAGCAGCTGCGCGCCGAGAAGATGGCGCGCCGGAAAGAACCAGTCCGCGGGCTCGTTGTACGAGAGCCGGCCTTCGGCGGCAACCGCCTGCTCGAGGAGCGTGATCGCGTCCGCGGCGCGCTCCTCGGATGCGGCGATGCGCGCCGCCACGATCGGCTGTGCCACCCTCAGCACGTCCCGCAGTGTGTTGAGTCCCGCCGCGGCATCCGCCGGAACCGTACCGCCCAGCTGTTGCAACGCGGCCAGCGCGCCCTTCGCCTCATCGAGCCGGCCACGCGCGGCGAGCGCCACGCCGCGGCCATAGAGATAACCGGCCGTGAGACCGCTGGCGCGCGGATCCGGCGCCAGCTGCGCGATCATCTCGTCCCACAGTCCGAAGCGCACCAGCGCGGCGTACTGCTGTGTGAGACTCCAGCCCGAGTCGCCCATGGCGAGCATCATGTCGAGGGGGATGGTCTGCAGCACGCTCTGCACCGCGGCGAGTGTCTCCGCCTTGCGTCCCTCCATGGCCGCCGAGAACGCGAGGAACGCGTAGTTGTGAGCGAAATACGTGCGGTAGTAGTCCGGCGCCGAGGTGGTGCGGAAGTACGCCTCATCGGCCGCCACGCCGCGGCGGTTCGCCTCGGCCGCATCCTCGTAACGCCCGACGCGCTGCATGATGTGAGCGGGCATGTGCTCCAGATGCCCCGCCGCCGGCATCATGCCGCGCAGCCGTTCGGCGGACGCCAGCGCCTTGCCGGGATCGGGCGAGGCCTCCATGACATGAATGTAGTAGTGATTCGCGCCCGGATGGCCGGGACTGCGCTCCAACACCGACTCGAGCCGCTTCTCTATCTGCAGCGTCCCGGCGACCGGCTGACCGTCGGCGGTCCACAGCTTCCAGGCATGCACGTTCATCTCGCTCTCCGCGCACAGGATCTGCACGTCGAGATCATCAGGGAAGCGCTCGGCTATGCTGCGCATGGCCGCGGCGTAGGCGTTGAGGAGGGCGTCGGAGTCCGCGGCTGCCGGGGGCGGCGGCGCCGGATAGCGCGCCGCGAGCGCGCCGATGAGCGCGCGCTCCACGGGGGAAGCCGCCGCCGCGTTCTCCTGTGCCTTGTGCAGCGCCTCCCAGGCGACGCGTGCGCGCGTCTCCGCCATCGCCGGAAGGTTGTAGTTGGGTCCCACGGTGAGCGCCACGCCCCAGTAGCAGGCGGCGCACGCCGGATCGAGCTCGGCGGCCCGGGCAAAGGAGCGGGTCGACTCATCGTGATTGAACGCCCACAAGAGGCGCATGCCCTGATCGAAGTACTGCTGTGCGAGCGGCACGGAGGTCGTCACCGCGCGGTGAAAATCACCCAGTCCCTGGAACAGGGACGCCCCGTGAGCCCACTGCGCAACGCTTGCGGGCACGCCGGGCGCGGCGTGGTGGATGTCCGCCGGCGTGTCCGCGTGCGCGGCACTCACCAGCACTATGGCCGTGATCACCGCGACGGTGACTGCGCGTGACATGACTCCCCAACCCTTGCCGGAGGCCGCCAGGCGCTCCAGCAGCGGTGCCGGACGCCAGCGCGCACCATGCGTCGGCGCCAGGCGGCGCATGGTGTGCACCACCCGCGCGAGCCCCGCCTGCTGCGCCCAGTACATCGGGCCACCCTTGTAGGCGGGGAACCCGTAGCCGTTCACATACACGACGTCCACGTCGCTGGCGCGAATGGCGATGCCCTCCTCGACGATGCGCGCGCCTTCGTTCACCAGCGGGTGCAGCAGCCGATCGAGAATCTCCTCATCGGGGATCTGACGGCGCTGAACGCCAAGATCGCGCGACACTGCCTCGATGAGCGCCAGTACCTGCGGGTCCGGGATACGCGTGCGTCCCTCGTAGCGGTAGAAGCCCTTGCCCGCCTTCTGACCCAGCCGCCCCTCGCCCACCAGGCGCTCCAGGATCGGCGAGCAGCGCTCATCGGGTGGGAGCCTGCGGCCCTTGCGGATAGCCAGGCCGACGTCGTTGCCGGCCAGGTCCCGCACCGCCAGCGGCCCCATCGCGAAACCGAACCCCTCGATGACGCGATCGATCTGCTCCGGCGTCGCCCCTTCTTCGAGCAGGAATTCGGCCTCCGCCCCGTAGAACATCAGCATGCGATTGCCGATGAAGCCGTCGCAGTTGCCCGCCAGTACGGCGATCTTGCCGAGGGTCCTGGCGAGCGTCATCACGGTCGCGATGGTCTGCGCGGAGGTGTGTGTGCCGCGTACGTTCTCCAGCAGCTTCATGACGTTCGCGGGACTGAAGAAATGAGTGCCCACCACCTGCTGCGGCCGCGAGGTGCTGGCGGCGATCATGTCGATGTCCAGGGTCGAGGTGTTGGTGGCGAGAATGGCGTGCCGGGGGGCCACCTGCTCGAGCCTGGCGAACACCTGCTGCTTCACCTTCAAGTCCTCGAACACCGCCTCGATAATGATGTCCGCAGTGCCGAGCGCCTGGTAGTCGCTGACGCCGCGAATCAGCGCGAGCGCCTGCTCCGCGCGCTCGCGTGTCAGGCTGCCGCGCGCCACCGAGCCCTCGTAGCTCTTGGCGATGAGGCCCAAGCCCCGCTCGAGCGCCTCGCCCGACAGCTCCAGCACCGACACCGGGATGCCGGCGTTGGCGAACGTCATGGCGATGCCGGTACCCATGGTGCCGGCGCCGACCACCGCGGCGCGCCGGATCGGCAGCGCCGTCACCTGTGCGTCGAGGGCCGGTATCCTGCGCGCCTCGCGCTCGGCGAAAAAGACGTGCACCAGCGCCTGGCGCTGCGGGCTATCGCGGCACTCGATGAAATACTCGCGTTCGCGTGCGAACGCCGCCTCTTTCGGCAGCGTGCAGGCGGCTTCGATGCTGTCGACGATTCTCCAGGGTGCGAGTTGCCCGCGGGCCTTCGGCTCGAGCTTGCGGCGAAACGCGGCGAACAGGTCCGGACTCACCAGGCGGATGCGCTCGCTCAGCTCGCTGGTGATCCGCAGCGGGCGTTTTTCTGCAACGGCCTGCCCGGCGAGAGCGAGCGCCCCGGCGAGCGCCGGATCGGCGAGCGCGTCCACCAGTCCCAGCTCGAGCGCGCGCGCCGCCGGGATCTGTGCGCCGGCGGTGATCGACTCGAGCGCGGCTTCGGGCCCGGTGAGGCGCGTGAAGCGCTGCGTGCCGCCCGCACCGGGGATCAGGCCGAGCTTCACCTCCGGCAGCCCGACCCTTGCGCCCCGGGCCGCGACGCGCCAGTGGCAGGCGAGCGCGAGCTCAAAGCCTCCGCCCAGAGCCACGCCCTCGATCGCGGCCACGATCGGCTTCGATGCCGCCTCCATCTGCGCCTGCACGTCGCGCGTGATGGGCGACTTAAGCACCAGGCCCGAGGCTACCTCGTTGATGTCCGCGCCGGCGCAGAACGTGCCATCGGCCCCCGTCACCACGATGGCCTGCACTGCCGCCTCGTGCTCGGCCCGTTGCAGCCCCTGCAGCAGAGCTTCGCGCACCGCGAGGCTCAGGGCATTCACCGGCGGATTGGCGATCGTCAGCACGGCGACCTCCCCGTCCAGGCGATAATTCACGGCAGGCACTGATCTCTCCTGTCGGCGACAGCGGCGCGACTGCGCGCATTGTACGACCCGGCGCACGCCGCGCGGGCGCTGTGACACCGCCCCGAGGCGGCTGAGGCTACACTGGCCCGCGAATGGATAGCGCGGATGCGGTCGTGGTCGGAGCGGGCGTGGTCGGGCTCGCGGTGGCGCGGGAACTCGCGCTGCAGGGCCGCGAGGTGCTGATTCTCGAGGCGGCCGAGCGCTTCGGCACCGGCGCCAGCTCGCGCAACAGCGAGGTGATCCACGCCGGCATCTACTATCCGCGCGGCTCGCTCAAGGCACGCCTGTGCGTCGCGGGCCGTGAGCGCCTGTACCAGTTCTGTCGCGAGCGCGGCATCGCCCATCGGCGCTGCGGCAAGCTCATCGTCGCCACGACCGCAGCCCGGCTTCCCGAGCTGACCCGGATTAGCGCCGCGGCGCGCGCTAACGGCGTGGAGCTGGCGCTGCTGGAGCGTCCCGAGGCTCTGGCGCTCGAGCCACGACTCTCCTGTGCCGCAGCGCTGCACTCACCGCTCACCGGCATCGTCGATGCGCAGGGTCTGATGCTGGCGCTCCTCGGGGAGGCGGAGCACCACGGCGCCACGCTGGTGTGCGCCAGCGCCGTCACGCGCGTGGTGCTCGAGGGGCACACGGTGCGCATCGGCGTAAACGGCGCCGAAGCTGCACTGCGTGCCCGCACGCTCGTCAACTGCGCGGGGCTGCAGGCACCGGCGCTGGCCCGCCTGATGGAGGGCTTTCCGCCCGAGCACATTCCGGTGGCGTACTTTGCCAAGGGCAACTACTTCACGCTCAACACCGCAGCGCCCTTTCAGCGACTGATCTATCCGCTGCCCGAAGCCGGCGGACTCGGGATACACCTCACCCTGGACCTCAGGGGGCGGGCGCGCTTCGGACCGGATGTGCAATGGATCGAGGCGTGCGAATACGCCGTGGACGAGCGACGCGCCGCGCTGTTCTACGCGGCCATTCGGCGCTACTGGCCAGAGCTTAAGGATGGTGCCCTGCAGCCGGGTTACGCCGGCGTGCGGCCGAAGATCTCCGGCCCCGGCGAGCCGGCCGCGGATTTTCGCATCGACGACGCGCGCACCCACGGCGTGCCGCCGGTGGTCAACCTGTTTGGAATCGAGTCCCCGGGCCTCACGGCCTCACTCGCCATCGCCAGCGAGGTCGTATCCCGGATCAACTGACGGCCGAGCGCGCAGGCCGCTTCAGCTGGCGCGCGCCCCTTCCACCTGGATCGCCAGCTTCACATCCATCTTGAAGCCGTACTTGTCGCCGTAGCTGATGCCGTAATCGGCGCGGTTGAAGGTCCCCGAAGCGTCGGCGCCGCAGTGCTCCTTCTTGTCCGGGTAAGTCATGCACTTGAACTGATTGATGGTCAGCTTCAGGGGATGGGTCACGCCATGCAGCGTGAACTGCCCGTCAACCGCGGTCGGCACCCCGTTCTTGAAGCCGGTGAGCGTGCCCTTGTAGGTCGCGGTGGGGTACTTCTCAACGTCGAGCATCTCGGCGGACTTGGTGTGCTCATTGAGTTTTGGGTGGCCGAAGTCGATCGACGAGGTGTCTACGGTGATATCGAGCGTCCCGGTCCCCTTCTCCTTGTCGAGCACGATGGTCCCGGAGGTTTTGTCGAACTTGCCGCGCCACACCGACATCCCGCCGAAGTGATCGGTTTCGAAGCTCGGATAGGTGTGGGCCGGGTCGATCTGGTACGTCACGGGCTCGGCAAGAACGGAGCCTGCCACGAGCGT
>Ga0137418_10000217_pt1 | contig 47427 bp, 38 predicted proteins | sample CZODoug3_1_2_16f_FD_122242 | JGI IMG/M metagenome (GOLD analysis project Ga0137418, IMG submission 122242) | Vadose zone soil fungal communities from Angelo Coast Range Reserve, California, USA - CZODoug3_1_2_16fungal (Hybrid Assembly) | ecosystem: Environmental > Terrestrial > Soil > Vadose...
CCCTCATCGTGAAGCCGCTGCTCGAGGACGCGTCGGTCGGCATCGCGCAGGCGTCGGTGGTCGAGAACGACGACACCCTGGCTGAACGCGTGCGCTTCATCCACGAGAAATTCACGCAGGCCGCGATCGTGGAAGAGCTGGTCGAGGGGCGGGAGCTGTACGCGGGACTGATCGGTAACGACAAGGTCGAGGTGCTGCCGCTGGTCGAGTTGACGTTCGGGGAGCCCGAGACGAGCGAGCACCGCATCGCCACCTATAAGGCGAAGTGGGACGAGGAGTACCGCAAGCGCAAGAAGATTCGCAACGTGTTCGCCAAGGGCCTGCCCGAGGAGCTGACGACCAAGATCAGCGACATCTGCACCACCGCGTTCCACGCGCTCTGGCTGCAGGATTACGGCCGGGTGGACTTACGCCTGGCGCATGACGACGAGGTGTACGTGCTCGAGGTGAATCCCAATCCCTTCCTCGCGGTGGAGAACGAGATGGCCGACGCGGCGGAGAAGGCGGGTCTCAAGTACAACGAGTTCATTCAGCGCATCGTGGACGAGGCGGTGGCCCGTGGCCGGCACTAGGCGCCGCCGCGAAGTGCCGACCCCCGAGCTGCGCTGCCCGAGGTGCCGGGCCGAGGTGGAGCGCTTCTGGTCGTACTGCTCGGATTGCGGCCGCCGCCTGGACTGGCGCGATACGCAGAAGGTGACGGGGGCGGAATGCTATTACTGCGGCTGGATCGTCTCCGACGCCTTCTCGGCGTGTCCCTGGTGCGGGCGGGACATCGCGGACGCGCACTCGAGTGAGGAGCCGCTCAAGGCGCCCAAGGGATTCAAGTACGACCGGCGTTGCCGTTGGGGGTGCGGCGGCGGCGTGATGTATCCGATGCGCTTCTGCCCCTGGTGTGGCCGGCCCGAGAAGTGGCGCTATGAGGCCTACCAGAACATCTGCCCGCACTGCAGCAAGGGCGTCGACGACTGGATGAACGCCTGCCCCTGGTGCGGCGAGGACGCGACCGGGCGCGACCTCATTGCGCGGGCGCTGCGGCGTGTGCGCCGGCTGCTGGTCGTATCCCGCATCAAGGACTGGGACTACCGCGTGTTGCTGCGGCCCGGGGTCTCCGGCGTTACGCACCGCTCCCCCAAGGTCGTCGAGGTGGAGCGTCGCTACGTGACGGGGAAGCGGTTCCGCGACGAGATCTCCTGGAACATGCTCACGGGGCTGATCCTGCACGAGCTGGGACACTCATTCCTGTTTCACCATTGGTCGATCACCCGGACGGGGCGATTCCGGCGTGCCTTCGGCGAAGTGCGGAAGGCGTATCGGGTGGCGGACTCGAAGTGGGTGGATTTCGAGCGCCGCGGCGTCACCACGACGCTCCCCGACTACGTCACGGCCTACGCCGCCACGCATCCACAGGAGGACTTTGCGGAAACCTTCCGGTTCTACGTCACGCGCCGCGGCCGTCTGCGGGAGCTGTTCTCGGAGTTTGGGCGGAAGCGGAAAGGTGTGCCGGTGTTCGAAAAATTCCTGCTGGTGGGCGACTTCGTGCGGAGCCTCAGGGGGTGGATATGAGCAACTTGCTGTCGGTACGGGTTTGGAGCACCGCCGCGGTCGCGCTGCTGTGCGCCGCACCCGGCTCGGGTGCCGCGCAGGGCACGGTGACCGTGGCGCCGATTCCCGCGCGACCGGCCGACGTGGCCACGATCGACGGGATGATTCAGGCGTTCTACGACGTGATCTCCGGACCCGCGGGCCAGCCGCGCGAGTGGTCCCGGGACCGCACGCTCTACGTCCCGGGCGTGAAGTTCGTCGCGATGAGCGTGAAAGACGGCGCGCCGGTCGCGCAGGTGATGAGCCACCAGCAATTCGTCGAGGACTCGGACCCGTGGATGGTGGGCCAGGGGTTCTTCGAGAAGGAGATCCACCGCGTCACGCGCCGCTTCGGCAACATCGTGCACGTATTCAGCACCTATGCGTTCCGCCGCACGGCGGACGGCCCGGTGCTGGGTCGCGGCGTGAACAGCATCGAGCTCTTCTGGGACGGCACGCGCTGGTGGATCGCCGCTGCGATCTGGGACGGCGAGCGGACGGACAATCCCATTCCCGCAGCGCTGCTTCAGGACGCTCCGCGCGATTGAGCGCCGACGGCGGCTCCGCGATGGCGCGCGGCCGGTTCGTCCTCACGGCCATCCTGGCCGTGTACGGGCTGTACTACCTGTTCTTCCCCGGCCACTACGGCCTGCTGGACCACGTGGACCTCGCGATCCACGAGACCGGTCACCTGCTCTTCGGGCCGTTTGGCGAGTTCATCGGTATGGCGGGCGGCACGCTGCTGCAGTTGATCTTCCCGTTGGTCTTCGTGGGATACTTCCTGCGGCGCGGCGACCGCCACGCCGCGACCGTCGCGGCGTGGTGGGTCGCGCAGAACTGCTGGAACATCGCCGTCTACGTCCAGGACGCGCAGGCGCAAGAGCTGCCGCTGGTCGGCGGCGGCGAGCACGACTGGGCGTACCTGCTCGGCGAGCTGGGCCTACTCGAGCACGATCACACCATCGGCCAGCTCGTCCGGGTCGCGGGCGCGCTGATCTTCGCGTACGCGACCATGCGCGGATTCAGCTACGCACGTCAAGCCGCGCCGCCGCCCGAGCCCTAGCTCATCCCGCGAAGCAGTAGGCGCACCCCTTCTCCTGCGTGCGGCTGACGGCCAACACACCCGACGGCACGACTTGGCAACCGGGGATCAGGCCGGCGATCCAATCTGCTTTCACCGCCGCGGCGTCCATGCCCATCTTCTGCGCGACCGCGCCGCTGTAAATCGTGAGCGCGACGTTGCACACGCCGAACATCACGCCCTTCGCGAGCAGCTGCTCGACGCCGGTGCCGGGCAGGGGCAACGGCAGCGGCTTCGCGAAGATGTTCCGAATCGCGGGCACCTCGCCGTCCTTGAGACTGAAGACTTCGCCAAGCTTGTACTTCGCCCACAGGGCGTCCACCATCGCGAGCGGGATCGACGCGTGGCGCAGGATCACGACGCCGGAATTCTCGGCGTCGGTTGTGCCGTAGTTGTCGTTGTTAGTGTTGAGCCAGACGCGCGGCCACACGACGGGCATGCCGCTGTTCACCTCCGGAGCGTCGAACACCATCTTGTGCTTGCCGGTGATGCGGTTCAGCCACGCCTCGAACGCGGGATCCGCGGCGTTGCCCAGCGGGCTGCGGCTGCGGGGGGCGGGCTCGGCCGCCGCGCGCAGGGGAGTCAGGCTGGCGAGACCGGCGGCGGCCGCCGCGGCGAGTGTGCCGAGGAATCCACGCCGGTGGGTGTTGAGCTGGTCGAGACCGAACATCGGGTAACCTCCTGTAAGTGAGCTAACGGGGAAGCGGTTTCTTCTGCTGCGCCCGCGTGGGATAGGCCACGTCGGGCGGGGGATCGCCGTTGGGCCAATCGCCTTCCTTGCCGCGGAAGTCGGGACGGGGATGCGCATTCACGTACGCGGCGACGTCGAAAGCCTGCTGGTCGGTAAGCGTCCCGGCCTGGTCGAAAGGCATGTTGCGACGGATGAACTCGGCGGCCGTGCGCACGCGCGCCATCCCGGCGCCGATGTTGTAAGACGCGGGGCCCCACACCGGCGGCGCGCCTGCGGTGCCCTCACCGCCGGGTCCGTGGCAATTGGCGCAGGTCGTCGCAAAGACTCGAGCGCCCGCCGCCGTATCCGCCGTGAACGCGGCCCACTGCTGCAACCGGGTACTCGGCGGCACCGGCCCGACCGGAGTCCCGTGGGACAGAAACGCGAGATACGCGACGATGTCGGCCATGTCTCGGCTCGCCGGGTCGAGCGCTGCGCCGTTCATGCTGCGGCGAAAGCAGTCGTTCACGCGGTACTCGATCGTCTCGATCGAGGCGCTGCGCGCGCGGTATTGCGGATACCGGGCGAACACTCCGACCCACGAGCCGCTCTCGCGCCGGCCTTCCTCGAGGTGACAGCTCACACAGCGCAGCCGGTTGCCGACGTGCGCGGGGAGGCTGTCCCGCGTGGCCACGAGCAGCGCGCGTCCGCGTCGCACGGCGTCGCCGTAAGGGCCGGCGGGGATAATCCCGCCCTCAGTTTGGGGGGGCGGCGTGTCTCGGCGACAGGCGCACACTAAGACGCTGAGGAGGAGCAAAAGGCGGGGGGGCCTCACAGCCCAGAGTATACCGGCATTCCCGAAGGCGGCAACCTTTCGAGAGGCCCGATCATCCAACCAGTCATGCACACACTACTCGTTGGCGTCCTCCTGCTCGTCGTCCAAACACCCACCCGCCTCGACTCCACCGAGGTCGCCCGCGTCCTCTCACAGCTGAAGGCAAGTGACTCGACCGTGTGCGAGCTCGCCGGGCAGTCGTTGGCGAACTACGGCGGTTTTTGGGGGAAGGGCCACGACTACGCGAACGCCGCTCTGCCGATGCCGCGGCCCATGCCCACGCCGATGCCGATGCCCGGCGGCGGCGGTGGGATGGCGGGCGTCATGAGCGACGTCATGCATGGAGGCCACCGCCCAGGCATCGACACGCCCACCCTCGGCGCCTTCCGCGCCGTGCTCCGGGACGACAACCGCTGCATCCGCACCATCGCCGCCCGCGTGCTGGGGAATCACGGCCCGGCGGGCACCTACGATCTGTTCCTCGGGATGCTGCGCGACGCGAAGCCCGGGCTGCGTGAAACCGGGGCGCTGGGTCTGGGCGAGCTCGAGGACTCCCGTGCCCTCGGCCCGCTGAGCGACGCGCTGGGTGACGCGGAGGTGACCGTGCGAGCTCGGGCGGCGTGGGCGCTGGGCGAGATCGAAGAGACGGCGGCGATCGACCCCCTGGCGCGCGCACTGAAAGACCGCGCACCCGAGGTACGTCGCATCGCGGCGTGGGCTTTGGGCCAGATCGAAAACGTGCGCGCCGTCCGGCCACTGGGCGACGCGCTGAACGACGCGTCGCTCGACGTGCGTCTGACCGCTGCGTGGGCGTTGGGAGAGATCGAAGATGAGGCCGCGGTCCCGCTCCTTGCGACCGCCGCCAAGGACCACGAGCCCAGAGTCCGTCAAGCGGCGGCGTGGGCGCTGGGGGAGATCGAGAGCGCGCAGGGCGTCGCTCCGTTGGGGCCGCTGGTGCGTGACCCGGTCATCGATGTGCGCAAGGCCGCCATCTGGGCCCTCGGCCAGATCGAGGCGGGCAGCGGCGTGACCCCGGTCGCGGTGGGGCTCAAGGACGACGACGCGGATGTGCGCGTCCTGGCCGCGTGGGCGCTCGGGGAAATCGAAGACGCGAGCGGCGTGGAGCCGCTCGCCGCCGCACTCAAGGACCCCGACATCGACGTGCGCGTCGCGGCCGCGTGGGCGCTCGGCCAGATCGAAAGCTCGCTGGCGCTGGAGCCGCTCAGGGCCGCCCAGCAGGATGCGTCGAGCGCGGTACGCCGGGCCGCGACGTGGGCCCTGAGGCAAATCGACGACGACGACAACCCACGGGTCCGCGTCCACGTGCGGCCCCGGGTGAAGATCAAATCTTGAGCTCGGTCCGGAACATCCGGGCGCGCTCGACCAGGCGGAAATAATCGACCAGCTCCTCGGCCTCGCGGACCTCGTCCCAGCCGAGGAGCTTCTTCATGCGTTGGGCGACCGGCGTCACCAGCGCCGTGGCCTGCTCCGCGTACTCGTAGAACAGATGCAGCCGCCGCACCAACACGTCCTGGATGCGTAGCGCCATCTCCCGTTCGACCGCATGCGCCACTTGCGCCCAAATCTCGGGCCGGCCAGGCACGATCGGGTTTCCCAGGGCGCGGTCTCGATCGACGAGGTTCAGAATCGCCGGCGTCTCGCTGCCGTAGCTCGCGACGAGGTGGCGCGCCGTGGCTTCCGGTACGCCGCGCGCCCGCGCGCCTTCGACCAGGACGTCGAGCTCCGCGGCCTCACCCCCGGGTAACGGGAGTCGGTCGGTAGGGGGGCGCGGGGCAGTGGGCCGGCCGTCGAGCTCGTGCAGGCGCGCCGCGACACGGTCGGCCACGTCGCGCGCCATCACGCGATAGGTGGTGAGCTTGCCGCCCGCGATGGTGATCAGGCCCTGTGCGCTTTCGACGACGCGGTGCTCGCGCGAAACCTGGGACGGTGCCGCCGCCGGATCCTGCCCCAACAGGGGTCGCAGCCCCACCCATACCGACACGACGTCGTTCGCCGCGAGGTGCGCGTCGGGGAACGCCGCGTTTGCCGAGCGCAGCAGGTAGGTGACGTCGTCGGCGGTGACGCGCACGGCGTCGGGCGACGCATCGGCGTCGGTGTCGGTGGTGCCGATGTACGACAGCTCGCCCCACGGCAGGACGAACATCACACGACCGTCGATCGCCGAGAACAGCGTGATGGCGCGCTCGTTGCCGATGCGGCGGCGGGGCACCGCGACGTGGGCCCCCTTCGTGGGGCGGAGCAGGGGCGGGGCCGCGGGATCGTCCATCCGGCGCAGTGCGTCCACCCACGGACCGCCGGCGTTGACGACGATGAGCGCGCGCACGGTACGTGTCTCGCCGCTCAGGACGTCGCGCACGACCGCGCCGCGCACGCGCCCGTCGGGCTTCAAGAGGCTCGTCACCTCGGCGTAGTTCGCGACCAGGGCGCCGGCCCGGGCGGCGCTCCGCATAGTCGCGAGCACGAGCCGCGCATCGTCGGTCTGGGCATCCCAGTAGAGTGCGGCGCCTGTGAGGCCGCGGTCTTTCAGCGCGGGCTCGGCGCGACGCACCTGCTTGGGACTGAGCCAGCGGTGCGTCTTCACGTTGCGGAACGCGGCGAGCGCGTCGTACAGCCACATGCCGGCGCGCAGCTTCCAGGCGGGGACGCGCGCACCGCGGTAGACGGGGAACAGAAACGGCAGCGGCCGCACCAGATGCGGCGCGATGCGCAGCAACACGCGGCGCTCCCGGCTCGCCTCGAACACGAGACGAAAGTCTCGATGCTCGAGATACCGGATGCCGCCGTGAATGAGGCGAGAGGAGTGCGACGACGTGCCGGAGCCGAAGTCCCCCTTCTCCACCAGCGCGACCCGGAAGCCGCGCAACGCGGCGTCCCGCGCGATGCCGGCGCCGGTGATGCCGCCGCCGATCACGAGCAGGTCCACCGGCTCCGCCGCCATGGACGACAACGCGGCGGCGCGCGTCTGATGGGAGAAGGGTGTCTCCGCGGCCAACTCCCCTCCACTTGGGGGTGGTGGTAGGTTTCGTCGTCAACGAGGGGGAGAATCTAATGCCGGTTGGGAACGGACGGCGCGTCGCGGTGGTGGCCGGGTACCGCACGCCGTTCTGCAAGGCGGGAACAGTGCTCAAGGAGGCGCGCGCCGTGGACCTCGCCCGTCACGCGGCGCGCGAGCTGATCGAGCGCAGCAACCTCGACGGCGAGGACGTGGACGAAGTCATTTTCGGCCAGGTCGTGCCGTCCGCCCTCGTGCCGAACGTCGGCCGCGAGGTGAGCCTGCTGCCCCAGCTTCCCAAGGAGATCCCCGCCTACTCCGTGAACCGCGCCTGCGCCTCCGCCACGCAGGCGATCAGCGCGGGACACGACCAGATTGTGTTCGGCCACGCCGACGTGATCATCGCCGGGGGTGCCGAAGCGTTGTCCGACATCCCCATCCTCGCGTCCCGGCGCCTCGCCGACATTCTCGTCGAGGCGAGCAAGGCGAAGTCACTCGGCGCGCGCCTGCGCACCTTCCTGAAGATCCGCCTCCGTGACCTTGCCCCGGTTGCTCCTGCCATCGCCGAACCGTCAACCGGCGAGTCGATGGGCCAGTCGGCGGAAAAGATGGCCAAGGAAAACGGCATCACGCGGGAGGCGCAGGACCGCTGGGCCCTGCGCAGCCATCAGCTGGCGGCGAAGGGCACGGCCGACGGCCGCCTGACCGCCGAGATTGCCCCCTGGTTCCCCGAGCGGGCGGGTGATCCCGTCGTGACGCAGGACAACGGCATCCGGGCGGACACGTCGCTCGAACAGATGGCCAAACTGAAGCCGGTGTTCGACCGCAGGTACGGCAGTGTGACCGCCGCCAACTCGTCCCCCCTCACGGATGGTGCGTCGGCGGTCTTACTGATGAGCGACGAGGCCGCGCGGGCCAGAGGATACGAGCCGCTCGCCTACATCCGCTCCTACGCGGTCGCGGCCGTCGATCCGGGGTGGCAGCTGCTGCAGGCGCCCGTGTGGGCCGTGCCCCTGGCCCTGGAGCGCGCCGGTATCGAGTGGAAAGATCTGGGCTTGATCGAGATCCACGAGGCGTTCGCCGCGCAGGTGCTCTCGAACCTCCAGGGCTTCGCCGCGAAGGGTTGGGAGATCGACGAAGACATCATCAACGTCATGGGCGGATCCATCGCCCTCGGCCACCCCTTTGGCGCGACCGGCGGGCGCATCGTCACCACGCTCGCGAACGAGATGCGGCGTCGCGATGTGCAGTTCGGGCTCGTCTCGGTATGCGCGCAGGGCGGGATGGCCTTCGCCATGGTCTTGGAGCGCCGCTGATGGCAGCCCGGGGGAAAGGGGCGAGCGGGCCCGCGCTGACCTGGGACGTCCAGGACGGCATCGCGATCGTGGTCCTCGACAGCAAGGACAAACCGGTCAACATGATTTCGCGCGCGGTGAAGGATGAGTTCCGCGCGTGTTTCGAGGCCCTCGCGAACGACGCCGGCGTCCAGGCGTTGGCGTTCTTCTCCGGCAAGGCCGACAACTTCATCGCGGGCGCCGACATCGAGGAGTTCGTGCAGCTCACGTCGGCCGCCGAAGCGGAACGGCTGTCGGCCGACGGCCAGGAGATGCTCGACCAGGTGGCCCGGTTTCCCAAGCCGATCGCCGCGGGCATCCACGGCGCGTGCCTGGGCGGCGGCTTCGAGTTCGCGCTCGCCTGCCATTACCGCGTTGCGACCGACCACCCGAAGACCCAGATCGGCCTCCCGGAGATCCAGCTCGGCATCCTGCCCGGCGCGGGGGGCTGCCAGCGGCTGCCGCGACTCGTCGGCGCGCGCGCCGCGCTCGACATGATCCTGGCCGGCAAGTCCGAGCGCGCCGCGAAGGCGGTCCGGCTCGGCATGGTGGACGAGCTCGTGCCGCCCTCGATCCTGCGCGCCATTACGCTCGCCGCCGCGCGGCGGATGGCCGGCGGGTGGCGCCCCAAGCGCCGGCGTCCCGGCGGCTTGGTCGGCTGGTTGCTCGACGGCAATCCGCTGGGGCGCCGCCTCGTGTTCCGCGCGGCGCGCAAGCAGCTCGTGGAGAAGACCGGCGGCCACTATCCGGCGCCGTTCGCGGCGCTCGAGGCGGTGGAGTACGGCCTGAAGCACGGCATCGCCGCGGGCTTGAAGCGCGAGGCGCAGCTCTTCGGCCAGCTCGCGGTGACGGATGTCTCGCGCAAACTGGTCCAGATCTTCTTCGCCACCAATCAGCTCAAGAAGGACTCCGGCGTCGCCGGCGCTCCGCCGCCCGTGACGGTGAAGCGTCTCGGAATCGTGGGCTCCGGCTTCATGGGCTCGGGGATCGCCGGGACCGCCGTCGCCCAGGCGGGCGTCGATGTACGCATGAAGGACGCGGATCTGGCACGCGTCGCGCACGGACTGCGCGAGGCGCGTGCGCTCCTGGACGACCGGTTGAAACGGCGACGCATCACGAAGTACGAGCACGCCCGGCTCATCGCGCTGCTCTCCGGCGGCGACAGTTACGCCGGATTCTGGCGCGCCGAGCTCGCGATCGAGGCGGTGTTCGAGGAGATCGCGGTCAAGCAGTCGGTGCTGCGCGAGTTCGAGAGCGCCACCCCGGACACGGCCGTCTTCGCGTCCAACACGTCGACGATTCCCATCACCAGCATCGCCGAAGCCGCGCGCGTTCCCGCGCGCGTAATCGGGATGCATTTCTTCTCGCCGGTCGCGAAGATGCCGCTGCTCGAGGTGATTCCGGGCGCGCACACCGCCCCTGGGGTCGTGAGCACCGCGGTGGCGTTCGGACGCCGGATCGGGAAGACCGTCATCGTCGTGAAAGACAGCCCCGGGTTCTGGGTGAACCGTATCCTCGCGCCGTACGCGAACGAGATCGGCCACTTGCTCGCCGAAGGCGCGTCGATCGAGGACATCGACGGGATGGCGGTGCGGTTCGGATTCCCGGTCGGGCCGGTGACGCTGCTCGACGAAGTCGGTCTGGACGTCGCGGAGAAGGTGGCGCACGTCATGCTGGCCGCGTACGGCGACCGTCTCCAGCCCACGGCCGGAGTGGCGGCGCTCGTGAAGGCGGGCCGTTTGGGGCGCAAGTCGGGGCGGGGGTTCTACATCTACGAAGGCGGCAAGAAGCGCGGGGTCGACCCGGCCGTGTACGAGCTGCTCGGCGTCCACCCCAATGGCGGCCCCCGGCCCGCCGAGATCCTCCAGCGTCTGGTCCTGGGACTCCTGAACGAGGCGGCGCGGGCCGTGGGGGAGGGAGTCGTCCGCAGCCCCCGCGACGGCGACATCGGCGCCATCTTCGGGTTCGGCTTCCCGCCGTTCCGCGGCGGCCCGCTGCGCCACGCCGACGACCTGGGCGCCGCGCGGCTCGTCGCCGACCTCGAGCGGCTGGCCGAGCGCCTCGGCCCGCGCTTCGCCCCCTGCGAAGTGCTGCAGGATCTCGCCCGGCGCGACGCGAAGTTCTATCCCTGATGCTGCGCGCCGGTCTCCTGTGGCTCAGCGAGCAGCCGCAGGTCTTTCGTTTCGTGCGCCGCAACGGCCTGGCGCGGCGGTTCGCGTCGCGTTTCGTGGCCGGGGAAACCGTCGAGTCCGCCGTCGCGGCCCTGCGGGACCTCAACGCCGCCGGCCTGTCGGCGAGCCTGGACCTGCTGGGGGAATCGGTGCTGCACGCCGAGGAGGCGCGCCAGGCCCGGGACACCTACCTCCAGACCCTCGACCGCATCCGCGCCGCCGGTGCGGACGCCAACGTGTCGGTCAAGCTCACGCAGATGGGCCTCGACATCGACGCAGCGATGTGCGTCGCCAACATGCGCGCCATCATCGGGAAAGCCAAGCAGTACGGCTCGTTCGTCCGGATCGACATGGAGCAGTCGACCTACACCGCCAAGACGCTGCAGCTCTTCACGGACGTTTTCTATCCGGAGTTCGGCAACGCCGTGGGTGTCGTGCTGCAGTCGTACCTGACGCGCACCGCCGTGGATGTGGACGCGATGATCGCGCTCGGCGCGCGCGTGCGCCTCTGCAAGGGTGCGTACCAGGAGCCCGAGACCGTCGCCTTCCCCGCCAAGCGGGACGTGGACAAGAATTACGTCGCCTGCATGGAGCGTCTGCTCGAGCACGGTCACTACCCCGGGATCGCGACGCACGACGAGAAGATCATCGCCCACGCCAAGGCGTTCGCCACGAGCAAAGGCATTGCGCCCGCGCGCTACGAGTTCCAGATGCTGTACGGCGTGCGCCGCGACCTGCAGCAGGCGCTGCGCCGCGACGGCTACAACGTCCGCGTCTACGTGCCCTTCGGCACGCACTGGTATCCGTACTTGATGCGCCGCCTCGCGGAGCGCCCCGCCAACATCGTATTCATCGTCGGCAACGTCGTGAAGGAGTCCCTACGGCGGAAGTGATCGACGACACGACCCTCGGCGGCTATCAGGCCGTCCACCAGCGCCCACCCGCGTTCGGCGGGACGGACGGCCAGTCGTACTCCGTCTCACCGTGGGTGGACGAAGTCGCCGCCGACACCACGGGTCGCTACGGAGCCGCGCTGCTGTTCGTCCGCTGGGCTGGGGGCGACAAGCCGGTGGGTCACCTGGAAACCGATTATCTCGCCTTCGGCGCGACGCCCGACGCCGCCCTCGCACCGGTGCTGGCACTCACGCTGCGCGAAGTGAAGCAGCACCTGGATCGGTGCGTGGAGCAGGCGCGGACATGACGACCGGCGTTGTGCTCGTGCGCGAGGGCGGCGTCTATCGCGTCCACACCGAGGCCGGTGAGGTCGCGGCGACGCTGCGGGGCAAGCTCAAGCATCGCGACGATGATCGCGTGGTGCCCGGGGACGTCGTGGAGCTCGACCTGCATGGTGACGGCGAGGCGGCGATCACGGGCATACGGCCGCGGCGCTCGGTGCTGGCACGCCGGGCGGCCCAAGGCGGAACCGGCGGAGGGGCGCGGCGGTCGCAGCCGGTGGCGGCGAACGTGGATCAGGTCGTGGTGGTCGCATCCGCGGCCGACCCCGAGCCGAGCCCCCGCAAAGTCGATCGCTTCCTCGTGATCGCCGAGGCGAACGGCCTGCCTGCAGTCCTCGTCGTCAATAAGGTCGAGCTCGATCGGGACGCCGCTGCTGCGCTGGCTCGGCGCTATGCGGCTGCCGAGTACCAGGTCCTGCCCACCTCGGTGAAAGCGGACGAAGGCCTCCCGGCGCTGCGCGACCTGCTGCGTGGACGGCATTCGGTGTTCACGGGCATGTCGGGGGTCGGCAAGTCGAGTCTACTGAACGCGCTGCAGCCGGGGCTCAAGCTTCGCGTCGGCGCGATCAGCGAGAAGTGGCGCAAGGGGAAGCACACCACGACCGCGGCGGAGCTGGTGCCGCTGGAGGGGTTGGGGTACGTCGTGGACACGCCGGGACTGCGGGAGGTCACGACGTGGGGCATCGACCCCGATGCCCTCGGCGCTTGCTTCCCGGACTTCCGGCCCTATCTCGACCAGTGCCGCTTCGACAACTGCCGCCACCTGGCTGAGCCGGGCTGCGCGGTGCGGCGCGCCGGGGCGGAGGGGGCGTTCGATGTGGACCGGCTCGTCTCGTACGAGCGCATCTACGAGGAGATCAGTGCGCCTTCCTGGTCCAGCGGCCGGCGTCGCGGACGGTGACCTTGGCCATCATCCGCGCGAACGCCTCGTCGAGATCGATCTTCTGCGAGTTGGCGATGCAAATCACCACGAACAGGATGTCCGCCAGCTCCATGGGGATCGAGCCGACCTGTTCGTCGGGCTTCTTGGTCTTGGGCCCGAAATGGTGATTGACCTCGCGCGCCAGCTCGCCAACTTCCTCCGCGAGCCGTGCGACGTTGGCGAGGGGAGAGAAGTACCCCTCCTCGAACTGGCCGACCCAACGGTCGACGGCGTCCTGCGATTCGCGAAAGCTCACGGGGACTCCGGATGAAAGAGCTGGTGGTGCCGTTTCGCGGTGAGCGCTACGCGGAGACCGACAGGCTCAGCCGCTTGATCGCGCCGCCCTACGACGTGATCGATCCGGCGGCACGCGCTCGCTTCGCCGCGCTCGACGAACACAATATCGTCCACTTGATGCTGCCGGAAGCGCCCTCAGCAGCGGATCGGTATGCCTGGGCCGGTGAGGCGCTCGCGGCCTGGCGGCGCAGCGGTGTGCTGGTGCGCGACGCGGAACCAGCCGTGTACGTGATGGCGCAGGGGGCGCGTCTTGGCGTGTTCGTCGCGCTCGCCGCCGAAGGGTACGAGCCACGCCGGGTGCGGCCGCACGAGAAGACGCATGCGGGGCCCAAGGCCGACCGGCTCGCCTTGCTGCGCGCCACGCGCACGAACCTCGAGTCGATCTTCCTGCTGGCCCCCGATCCCGACGGGGCGCTGGAACAGGCGCTCGCGAAAACTGCCGGGCGTCCGCCCGACGCGACCGCTGAGCTGGACGGAGTGGACATCAGGCTCTGGCGGATCACCGGCGAGGAGGCGTTCCGGCTCACGGCGCACGGCGCCCGGCGCCCGCTCTATATCGCCGATGGCCACCACCGCTACGAGACGGCGTGCGCGTACGCGAACGAGAACCCCGCGGCGGATCGCATGCTGGCATTTGTCGCGTCGGCGCGGGATCCTGGGCTCGTGGTGTTGCCGACGCACCGCCTGATCCACGGCACGGGACGAAGGGTTGATGCCGTCATGCCCGCGTGGCGTTCCGGCCTGTTCGACGTCGCTCCGGTGCCTGTGGCGGTCGATCCGGTCGCCTATCTCCGCGAGCTCGGCCGTGACCGTACCGCCTGTCTCGTCGCCTCGCCTGATGGTGACGTGTTGGGGCTCGCACTCAAGCCAGACGCTCGACTCGACGCTTTCCCGGACCTGGGCGCGAGCCCTGCCGTGCGCGCGCTCGATGTGGCGCGCGTCGAGACCCTGGTCGTAAGGCCGCTGCTGCGGGCCGATGCGTCCACGCCCACACTCGGCTACACGGCCGACGCACGCGCGGCACTCGCGTCGGCGGAGCAGGGCGCGAGCACCGCCGTGCTCCTCAATCCCACGCGCGTCGAACAGGTGTTCGCCGTGGCGGACGCGGGCGACGTGATGCCTCCCAAGTCGACGTACTTCGCCCCCAAAGTGCCGAGCGGCGTGGTCTTGAGACCTTCGGAGGGCTAGGTTTCTCGGGTCTATGCCGCGCCAACGACAGCAGATCCTCGACAACCTCGACGCGGTGTACCGCGAAGCCTACGCTCGGGCCGAGGCGGCGCACGACGCACGCCTCATGGCCGACCTCGACGCCGCCTATCAGCGCGAACAGCTGCTGCTCGAAGTCTTGCTCGATATTCGCGACTCCCTGGCGGCATCCGGCACGGCGCGCGCCGCCGCGCCAGCACCCGGCCCCGACCCTGTGACAGCGCTCGAAACGATCCGTCGTATCACTCGTCTCCGTTAGGAGGTCCGCCGTGGGCCGTGCCCCCTTCCTGACGACCCTCACGATGCTAGTCCTGTCGCTTGCCGGCTGCGGGCGCAAAGCCGATCTGGTCATCGAGGGCGGCTCGGTGTGGACCGGCCTTTCGACCGGGCGGGGCCAGCCGGGCGGCGTCGCGATCGCCGGCGGCAAGATCGTGGCGGTCGGCGACTCGGCCCAGATCGCGCGCTACGTCGGCGGGCAGACGAAGGTCCTGCGCGCCGACGGCGGTCTCGTGCTGGCTGGGTTCGCGGACGGGCACACCCATTTCATCGACGGCGGCTTCCAGCTCGCGTCGGTGGACCTGCGCGACGCCGCGACACCGCAGGAATTCACACGCCGGATCAAGGAGTACGCCGCTCGCCTGCAACCCGGGGAATGGATCACCGGCGGCGACTGGGACCACGAGCTATGGCGGGGCACGCCCCTGCCGCAGCGCGACTGGATCGATTCGGTCACGCCCAACAATCCCGTGTTCGTGAACCGCCTGGACGGGCATATGGCGCTCGCGAACAGCGCGGCCCTCCGGGCCGCCGGCGTCACCCGGGCGACGCCCACGCCATCCGGTGGCGAGATCGTGCGCGACCCGGCCGGCGAGCCGCTCGGGGTTTTCAAGGATCAGGCGATGGACCTGATCTGGCGGGTCTTCCCCGAACCTTCCGCCGAAAAGCGCGACTCCGCGCTGGCTCGCGCGTTGGCGCACGCGGCGTCGCTCGGCGTCACTGCCACGGCGCACATGTCCGCCTCGTGGGCCGACCTCGCGGCGTATCGCCGCATGCAGCAGGCGGGTCGCATGACGTTGCGCGTCGCCGTCTATCTGCCCCTCGACCAGTGGCATGCGGTGGCCGACACGGTAGCGCGCGCCGGACAAGGCGACGACTGGGTCCGCATCGGTGGGGTCAAGGGCTACATGGACGGCTCGGCGGGCTCGCGCACGGCGTTCTTCTTCGAGCCGTTCTCCGATTCAGCCGGCTACTCGGGGTTGATGCAGCACACGGAAGGCGAGATGCGCACGTGGATCGGCGCCGCGGATTCCGCGGGGCTCCAGGTGGCCGTACACGCCATCGGCGATCGCGCCAACGCCCTGCTGCTCGCCATCTACGACAGCGTCGCCCGCGCGCACGGCACCCGCGACCGCCGCTTTCGCGACGAGCACGCGCAGCACCTGCGCCCCCAGGATATCCCGCTCTTCGGCACGCTGCGGGTTGTGCCGTCGATGCAGCCCTACCACGCGATCGATGACGGGCGCTGGCTCGCGAAGCGCATCGGCCCCCTGCGCATCCGGACGACGTACGCATTCCGGTCGCTCATCAGTGCCGATGCACCGCTGGCGTTCGGCTCGGACTGGACCGTGGCTCCACTCGACCCGCTGCTCGGCGTCTACGCGGCGGTTACCCGCCGAACTTTGGACGGCCAGCACCCGGGCGGCTGGATCCCGGACCAGAAGATCACCGTCGGTGAAGCGCTGCGCGCCTACACCTACGGCAACGCCTGGGCCCTATTCATGGAGCAGAAGTGGGGGGCGCTCGCCGTGGGGCGCTACGCCGACATCGTGGTGCTCGACCGGGATCTCTTCGCGGTGCCGCCCGAGGCGATTGGGAGCGTGAAGGTGCGGTACACGATCGTAGGGGGTAAGGTCGTGTACGCAGCCTCACCCTGAGTACTTAAAACCCGCCTCCTGTAGCGTGAGCGCAACGCCCTCTTCGTGCTCAACTCCAGCCGCGACGACCTCACCAAGCACCAGCGTGTGATCTCCGGACGGGAGTGTTGCGACGACGCGGCACTCGACCCAACCCAGGGAATCCGCCAACACGGGCACGCCGGAGATGGGGGCCGGCTTCGTCTTGATTCCCTTGAGCTTCTGGGGTGACTGCTCGGAGCTGCGACCCAGTTTTCCCGCCAAGTCGCGCTGGCCTTGTTGCAGCACGCTTATTGCAAAGTGATGCGAATCGCGCATCAGGGCGATGGTCTTGGAGGTATTCTCGACGGCCACGGCCACCATGGGCGGTTCGAACGCCGCCTGGGTGACCCAGTTGGCGGTCATCGCGTGCTCCTCGCCCCCTGAGGCGACAGTGACGGCGTAGAGCCCGTAAGGGAATTGGCGGAGTACGTTTTTCTTCGCGGCCTGGTCCATGGGTCTCCTCGTGGCTAATGGAATATTGACCGCTCTGGGGCTGCGCGCCAAGTTGCCGTCAGCTTGCCCCTCGCAGATTCCTCATCCGGTGAGAGGTGCCGGTATGCTTCCTCGGACCGCGCTGACCATCGCGCTCGCTGCGCTCACCGCAACGCCGGGTCTCCTGCCCGCACAACAGCGCCCGGCACCCCTGCCCAAGCCGCCCACGCTCGAGGAGCTCGAGGCCCGCGCGCAGCGAGACTCACTCGATCCCGAGGCGCACTTCCTGCTCGCGCGGCGTTACTATCGCCTGAACCGACTGAACGACGAGGAGCGGGAGTTGCGCGCGACGACCGCGGTCGATCCCCGCTACGCCCCCGCCTACCTGTGGTTGGGCTTCCTGCCGTACGACCGCCGGCCGAAGCTCTGGGAAGAGGAACGTAAGGGGAAGATCCCCGAGGCGCTGCGGCCCGCGGTCGAGCAGTCCTATCGGTTGCGGCGCCAGGCCTTCTTGATCGATCCGATGGTCGACTTCCGCGTAGCGGGGGCCAAGGCACCAGCTGAGGACATGGTGATCGTGCCCGAGTACGGTCGCTACACCACGGAGTATATGCTGTGGCTCGGCCTGGGCGCGTTCGGCGACGGGCGTTACGAGCTTGCCTATGGGGCCCTCAAGGCGTGGGTGGAGCGCGCCTACCCGAAACAACCCCGCGACTCCTTCCCTGATTTCTTCTTCCTCTTTCAGGGCCTCGCCGCAGCACACGAGCGCGCGTACAAGACGGGGATCGACGACTTCCAGGTCCTGCTGGACCGCTCGCTCAAGGCGGAGCAAGCCGATACTCTGATGCCGTTCCCGCTCGGGACCAACGACTACCGGTACGTGCTCGGCGTCCTGCACCAACTGTGGGGGAAGCCCGCGGATGCGATGCGGCTCTACCAGGAAGCGATCGCGAGCGACCTCGGTCTCTACATGGCGCACGTGCGGCTGGCGCAGATGTACCGCGAGTACAAGATGTGGGACAAGGCCATCGAGGAGGCGCGGCGCGCAATCGAGACGAACCCGGACGACGCGACGGCCGTGCTGGAGCTGGGTGTCATTCTCGCCGAAGCGGGTCGTGCACCGGAGGCGGAGCAGACGCTGGGTCAGGCCGTCGCCGCCAACCCGCGCGACCCTCGTCCGATCTATCATCTCGGCGTGGTGCGGCAGCAGCTCGCGAAACCCAGCGAGGCGCGGGAGGCGCTGACGCGGTTCGTCGCGATCGCGCCGCCCTCTCGGTATGAGACCCAGATTGCCGATGCGAAACAGCGCTTGGCCGCGCTGGGGACGGAGGGGACCCACTGATGCGTCGCTTCACGCCGTCGCTGATCCTGGGCCTGGCGTTGGCGCCCTCCTCCCAGCTCGCCGCGCAGGCGGTCGCGCTCGTGACTCGCGATCTGAACAAAGTGCAGGCGGCCGCGCGCACCGACTCCAACGACGCCGAGCTCCAGTATTACCTGGCGCTCGCGCATTGGCAGAAGCATCACTGGAAGCAGACGGACAGTCTCCTGCGCCTCGTCCTTCGGCTGGAGCCGCGCTTTGCCGAGGCGTACCTCGCCCTCTACTACCTCCCGTTCGCACGGCGGCCCTCGCTCTTTCGCGAGGAGGCGCGGGGAGCTGTGCCCGAGTCATGGCGACCCGCGCTCGAGGAAGCGCATCGCTTCTACCAGCGCGCCTTCCGCACCGACCCGCTCGTCGACTTACGAGTGCTCTCGGTGGCGTTCGAAATCGAGGAGCCCAAGATCGTCGACTATACGAGCGAGGAGTATCTCGAATACCAGCGATACTACGCCTGGATCGTCGACCTCGGCATGACGCGCTACGGGTCGGCTTACGACCGCCTGCAGGCACTTGGCCAGCGCGAATTCGACGAGCGCAAACATCCCGACCGCGTGCCCGACTACATCCTCTGGTTTCGCGGGCTCGCCGCGGCGCACAGCCGCCAGTACGAGGCTGCGATCGTCAACTTTCAGGCGCTGCTCGACCGGACGCTCAAGAAGCAAGGACGCGATGAGGTCGTGCACGTCCCGCTGGAGGACAACGAGTATCGCTTCATGCTGGCCGCGCTCAATCACGTAGCGGGGCACACCGAGCGTGCGGTGGCGTTGTATCAAGAAGCGATGGAGCACGACCTCGGCCTCGTGATGGCCCACACGTACCTCGCCTCGATCTATGACAAGGCCGGCCGGGCGAACGATGCGTTGCTCGAGCGGCAGCGGGCGGCCGAGGTGAGCAACGACGATCCCACCGCCTTGTTCGATTACGCGGCCGCGCTCTTCAACCTCCAGCGCGTGGCCGACGCGGAAGACCCGCTGCGTCGGGCGGTCGCGCTGAACCCGCGCTTCGCGCCGTCGCATTATCTGCTCGGCCGCGTCGTCGAGGAGCTGGGACGGCCCCCCGAGGCGCGCGAGTGCTACACGGCGTTTCTCGCCGTCGCGCCGCAACGGCTCGAGGACCTGATCGCCGACGCGCGGCAGCGACTCGCCGCACTGCCGCCTGTGGGAGGCCACTGATGACCTGGCGCAGCGTCGCATTAGCCGTCGGGCTGCCGGCAGCGCTCTTGGGCCAGGCGCCCGCCGCCCCTTCGAGCTCGGAGCCCTCCGCGTCCGCCACCACGTTCTTGGATCGGTACACCCAGCTCGTCGGCCTCGGCCCGATCCCGGGCGTGGCGGACGTCGATCACGTGGTCCTGACTCGCGACGCGGGTCGGCTCACCCTGGAGCGAGGGAAGCTTTATCTCCTGTCGTCGGTCGGCGGTCGGACCGTGGGCGCGGTGTTTCGCGGCCGGGGGCACTTCACGCTGGACCCGTCCCTGCCCGCCGAGCAAGCTGCGCTGCAACGGTTCACCGGCGTTCCAACGCTCGACGACAGCATCACCGAAGCCGTCCTGATCTTCTCCGATTCGACCGCGGACCAGCTTCGCGCGCTGACGTTCGGTGCGGGTGACATTCCGGGTGAGGTTGAAGGACATGCGCGCAACCTGATCGCGTCGCTCAAGGGCGACAACAGGGGATCGTTCAGGAGCGACATCATCGCCCCGCTCCTGAACGGCGAGGCCACCGGGTTCTTCCTGGCCAGGCTGGAGCGCGCCCACGGGGACCCCGTGCTCTTTGAGATCGACCCGGAATCGAGCGAGGCCGTACAATTGTTTCGCTCCGTCGGCCGGCTCCGTTGGGGCACCAACTGGGCGTTGGTCACGCGGTTCCCGGCGCAGCAGCCGCTCGCAGGCGCGGCCGGCACGTGGCGCAATCGCCATCGCCTCGGCGTGACACACTATCGCATGGAGGTCCGTCTCACACCCACCGGTACTGCAGACCTCGACTTTGTGGCGAGCGCGACGCTCACGTTGACGCCGGAGGAGCCGGTGGGCCCGTGGCTGCGCTTCTGGCTGCACCCCAAGCTCCAGGTGGATTCGGCACGCTGGGGCCGGGGTGCCGAGGCTACCACTTTCAAGGCCAAGGACGATGACGATCTATGGGTGCGGGTGGGTCGCCTGCAGCCCGGCGATACGGTGCCGCTCACGCTCTATTACCACGGCAACCTGATCGACCGGTACGACAATTGGTTCTACATCGACCCGACCGCCGCGTGGTATCCCAAGAACCAGCAGGGACGTGACCTTGCCAACTTCGACATCACCTACCACAGTCCCAGCTGGTATCCGCTCGCGAGCGTCGGCGAGCGCACCGACTCCACCGTGGAAGGCAAGGTCCTCTCCACGCGTTGGGTTACGCGGCTGCCGACGCCGTACGCCACGTTCAATCTCGGCCTCTTCGACGCCCACCGGATCCAGCACCCGGACGCGCCGCCGCTTGACGTGCTCCTCTCGGAGGAGGCGCATCGGGTACTGCGGCGCCAGCTTCAGTCGCTGGGCTTGTACCTCCCGCAGCAGCGCAACATGCCCGATGTTGTGGCGGCGGACATCTCCAACAGCCTGAAGTGGTTCACGCACTTGTTCGGCCCGTGCGCGTTCGACCACTTCTGGGTCACCGAAATCCCCTATTACGAGGGCGTCTCGTTTCCGGGGATGATCGACTTGTCGTGGTCCACCTTCCAGAACTCCTCGCTCGACGGTTTCGACGAGTTCTTCCGGGCCCATGAGGTCGCCCATCAGTGGTGGGGGAACGGCGTCCGGCCCGCGTCCTATCGGGACGCGTGGCTGAGTGAGGGTCTGGCGTCCTTCTCCGCGCTGTGGTACCTGCAATCGCTGCGTAAGGGGAACAAGGAGTACCTGAGGTTCCTGGATCAGTACGAGGCGGACATCCGGGTCAACCGGACCGAAGCCGGCCCGATCTGGCTCGGCTACCGCAACGCCTCGCCGACGGCCCCGTTCGGTTATCAAGCGATGATCTACGAGAAAGGGGCCTGGGTATTCCACATGCTGCGGACCTTGATGCTCGACCTCCAGACGCAGAAGGAGGATCGCTTCACCGGAATGATGCGGGACTTCTACGAGACGTATCAAGGAAAGGCGGCGACGACCGAGGACTTCCAGCGTCTCGTCGAGCGGCACGCCGGCATTCCGATGGATTGGTTCTTCGATCAGTGGGTGAAAGGCACGGCGCTTCCCACGTATCACGTCGCGTGGACCAGCGAGGCCGTCGAAGGTGGCAAGTACCGGATACGCCTCCGCGTGACGCAAGAGGACGTGCCCCCCGACTTCCAGATGTGGGTGCTGGTGTCGGCCGACCTTGGCGAGAACCGCTTCGCGAACTTCCGCATCGGGGTTCGGGGCGGCCAGACGGACTACGTGAGCCCTCTGCTGCCCGCCCGACCGACGAAGGTGATCTTCAACGAGTTGCACTCGGTTCTGGCGGACGTGAAAATGGAGCGCTGGTGAGGCCGGCGGTATTGGCTCGCGGGCTCGTAGCTGGCGCGGTGATGCTGGCCGCTCCTTCCTCCGGTCGCCTCGCGGCCCAGCAGCGGTCCGCCTACGAGGAGCTCCAGGCGTTCTCCGGCGTCTTGAACCACATCCGGCTCAACTACCCCGACTCCGTGAGCTACAGCGAGCTCGTCGCGGCCGCGATCCGCGGCGTGCTGCGCTCACTCGACCCGCACAGCCGCTTCGAGTCGCGGGTGGAGTTCGAGCGGCAGAACGCGCTCGAGCGCGGCGAAGTGTTCACCGTGGGCGTTGCGCTCGAAGAGGTCGACGGGGCGGCGACCGTCTTCGCCGTCGCGCCCCGCAGTCCCGCCGCCAAGGGGGGCATCCTCCCCGGCGATCGCGTGCTGGCGCTTAACGACACGGCGGTGGCCGGTTTGGGGATGTCGACGCTGACGCTGCGCCTCGCGGGAGATCGGGGCTCCAAGGTGCGCCTGCAGCTCGAGCGTGGCCCGAGACTGGAGCCCGACACCTTCAGCGTCACGCTCAAGCGCAGTCCCTACGAGGTGCGCTCGGTGTCGATGATCCGAATGGCGGACTCGGTCACGGGATTCGTGCGGCTCGAGGATTTCATGGGCAAAGCCGCGGACGAAATGCACGACGCCCTGAAAAAGCTGCAGGGCATGCACGCCCAGCGGCTGATCCTCGATCTGCGCGGCAATCCCGGCGGCAGCGTCACGTTCGCCGTGGAGATCGCGAGCGAGTTCTTCCCCAAGGGCACGGTCGTCTTCCGCACCCAGGGCCGCAAGCGCGACGTAGACACGACCTATGTCACCAAGCGGGATGGCGAATTCCGCTTCATTCCGATGATCGTGCTCATCGACGAGCACAGCGCCAGCGCCGCCGAAGCGCTGGCCGGATCACTTCAGGACCACGACCGGGCGCTGCTCGTCGGCCGCCGCAGCTTCGGCAAGGCCATCATGCAGTCGATCTTCTTCCTTCCCTCGGGAGACCACGTCTGGCTGACGATCGGGCGCGTGCTCACGCCCAACGGTCGCTTCATCCAGCGCCGCTACCGCGGCCTCGGCTACGAGCAGTACCTGAGCTTTGCGGGGCGGACGGGCGCTGAGGAGGACACCTCGACCATCTTCAAGACCGACGCGGGACGTGAAGTGCGCGCGGGCGGCGGGATCGCTCCGGACGTCGTCGTGCCCATCGTCGCCCCGCTGCCGGTCTGGTGGAGCGCCGCCGCCGACTCGGGACTGGACGACGCCGTGTCCGACAGCGTCGCCCACACGCTCGCCGCGACACCCGCCGCGCGCGCCGCGTGGCTGAACGCGAACGGCGAGTGGCGCAGCAAGCTCGTCCCACCCTTCTTGGAGCGGGTCCGCGCCCGCTTCGGCGTCGCTGCGCTGACCGACAGCCTGCTGGAGCGCCGCTTGGGACGCATTCTCGCCGCGCGGGCCGCCGAGGTCCGTTGGGGCCCCGACGCCCGCGAGGAGTTCCTGTTGCGCAACGACGCCACGATCCGCGCCGCCATCGAGCGGTTTCCCCGCCTCCGCGAGCTCTTGGCCCCGGCGCCCAAGTAGGGCATTTTTAGAGTCCATGGCGACTCGTACCCGGTCCCCGGCCAAGGGGACTCGCCCCGCGAAGACCAGCCTCGCGAAGGCAGACCTGCTCGACGTCTACCGGCTGATGCTCTTGTCGCGCCGCATCGACGACAAGGAGATCCAGCTCAAGCGACAGAACAAGATCTTCTTCCAGATCTCCGGGGCGGGGCACGAGGCGGTGCTGGTCGCCGCCGCCAAAGCGCTGCGGCCGGCGTACGACTGGTTCTATCCATACTATCGCGACCGGGCCCTCTGTCTCGCGCTCGGCATGACGCCCACCGAGATGTTCCTCTCGGCCGTGGGCGCTGCCGAGGACCCGAACTCGGGCGGGCGGCAGATGCCCTCCCACTGGGGTCACAAGGCGCTCAACATCGTCAGCCAGTCGAGTCCCACGGGCACCCAGTTCCTCCAAGCCGTGGGGTGTGCGGAGGCGTGGCTCCGGCTCGACGCGCCGGTCGAGGACGATCTCGTCTACTGCTCATGCGGCGACGGGACCACCAGCGAGGGCGAGTTCTGGGAAGCCCTGAACAGCGCGAGCAACCTGAAGCTGCCGGTGCTGTTCCTCGTCGAGGACAACAAGTACGCGATCTCCGTGCCGGTCGAAGTACAGACCGCCGGGGGCTCGGTCTCGAAGCTCGTCAGCAACTTCCCGGACCTGTTGGTCGCGGAAGTCGACGGCTGCGACCCGATCGCGTCGTACGAGGTGATGGTTCGCGCCGCCGAGTGGTGCCGCCAGCGTAAAGGGCCCGCGCTGGTGCATGCGCATGTGACGCGCCCCTACTCGCACTCGCTCTCCGACGACGAGATCCACTACAAACCCTCACGCGAGCGCGACGAGGAGGCGAAGCGCGACCCCCTCACGAGCTTTCCGAAGCGACTCGTGGCCGAGGGCGTGGCCAGCGAGGCGGAGCTCGAGGCGATCAAGACGCAGGTGGATGAGGAGATCCAAGTCGCCGCCGACATGGCCCTCGCTTCGCCGCAGCCGAAGCCCGAAACGGCGTTGCTCTGGGTGTACTCGCCCGACGTGGATCCGACCTCGGAGCAGTTCGATACCGAGGATGATCCGCATTTCACCGGCGAGCCCACCACGATGGTGGACCTCCTGAACTCCTGCATGAAGGACGAGATGGTGCGCGATCCGCGCATCCTCGTGTTCGGCGAGGATGTCGCGGACGTCAGCCGCGACCAGTACCTGAAGGACGTGAAGGGCAAAGGCGGCGTGTTCAAGGTGACCTGGGGGTTGCAGCGCCAGTTCGGCAGCGACCGGGTCTACAACTCCCCGCTCGCGGAAGCGAACATCGTCGGCCGCGCAATCGGCCTCGCCGTCCGGGGCTTGAAGCCCGTCGTCGAAATCCAGTTCTTCGATTACATCTGGCCCGCCTACCATCAACTCCGCAATGAGCTGGCTACGATGCGCTGGCGGTCGAGCAACGCGTTCGCCGCCCCCGTGGTCGTCCGCGTCACCTACGGCGGCTACCTGAAAGGCGGCTCGGTCTACCACTCGCAGACCGGCGCCGTGGTCTTCACGTCCGTCCCCGGCCTGCGCGTGATTTGCCCCGCGACGGCCCTCGACGCCAACGGACTGCTGCGCACCGCCATTCGCTGCGACGACCCCGTCCTCTTCCTCGAGCACAAGCACCTCTACCGCCAGACCTACAACAAAGCGCCGAACCCCGGCCCGAACTTCATGATTCCGTTCGGCAAGGCCAAGGTGGTCCGGGAGGGCACGCACCTGACGGTGATCGCCTACGGCGCGGTGGTGCAACGCTCGCTCGTCGCCGCCAAGGAGCTCGAGGAGCAGGGCGTGAGCGTCGAAGTAATCGATCTGCGGTCGCTGTCGCCGGTCGACTGGGAGGCGATCGAGCGCTCGGTTCGCAAGACGAACAAGGTGATCGTCGCCTACGAGGACTCCCTCTCGTGGGGCTACGGCGCCGAGATCGCCGCGCGCGTCGCCGACCAGTGCTTCCCGTGGCTCGACGCGCCGGTCAAACGCGTCGCATCCACCGATACCTTCGTCGGCTACGCCCCCGACCTCGAGGACTTCATTCTGCCCCAGGTGGCTGACCTCGCGCAGGCGATGCGCGAGTTGCACGCGTTCTAGGCCGGTCCCGGCCTAGGGGCGGGGGGGGGGCCCTCGCGCAGCACGTCTTGGATCTCGCCCGCCGCCGCGATTGCGTGATCGACGTCGCGGGACAGAGCTCGTGCCTGTTGCGTCGCGTGCGTGAGGTCGCTCAGCACCGCCGCGACGCCGGCGGAGCGCAGGCGCAGCAAGTCGAAGCGGACGTTCTGCATCGCCATCACGCACGATTCGATCTGATCTTCCACGTGCCGGCGCCGCGTCAAGAGATCGCCCAGCGCCTGGCGTTGACGCTCGAGCAAGCCCAGCTGCCGCTCGCGCTCGGTGCCCTCTTCGTGGCGCTTCACTGAATCGATTCTGTCCTCGAGGCGGGCCAACGCGGCCTCGTCCACGTCCGCGCTCATCCCGTGCAGCATCCGCGCCAGATCCTCGGCGCGCTTGAGGAGCGCGTCCACGGTCGCCACGACGTCGGGCAACAGCTTCCGCTCCGACGCGGGCACTCGCTCCATGATCTTCAGGATGCCCTCCCGGTCGTTCCGGGCCTGGCGCACCGTTTCCGCGTGGCGGCCGAACTCGTCAGGGCTCGCCGGCAGCATCGCCCGGTTCCGCGCGAGCCCGAGGCGGGCTTCGGCGCCGTCGAGGGCGGCGGGCCGGTGCAACACATCCCGCCAGGAATAGCCGGCCTGCCACAGCTTCATGTATTGCGGCAGGATCCCAAATGCCGCCCACGGCAACGCCACCCACTGCGCCCAGTTGATTCCCCCGCCGGTGATGAGGTCGATCATCAGCATGCCGCCGCAGATCCCCGCCCACGTGACGACGCGGTCGCGAAACTGTGCGACCATCTTGGGCTCGCCACTCGCCGTGAGCTGTGACTTCGCGTCTTTGGCGGCCCGGGCGCGGGATCGCCGCGCCGGCGGCTCGCGCCGGGCCGGTGCCGCCATCGGGGGGGAGAGCGGCTCGCCGAAGCGGGTGCTGCCCCGCAGGCCGACGCTGCGGCGCGGCCGATATGGCGGAGCGCTGCGCGACTCGAGGGCACGCCGCAGGGCGTCGGCCGTCGGCCAGCGCGCTTCCGGCTCCTTTTCGAGCGAGCGCATCACACACGAGGCGAGGTCGTCAGGGCAGGTGGGCGCCTTGTCCTTCAAGTACGGCGCCTGCTCCGTGATCTGCTTCAGGAGCAGCCCGGGCACCGTGGGCGCCGAGAACGGGAGCTCTCCGGTGAGCATCTGGTAGCCCACGACGCCGAGGCTGTAGATGTCCGAGCGCCCGTCGATCTCGCGATCGCCGGCCGCCTGCTCGGGGCTCATGTAGTGCGGGGTGCCGATCGCGACGCCGGTCGCGGTCAGTGTGCCCGGCCCCGTCGTCGATGTCAGCGCCTTGGCGATCCCGAAATCGGTGAGGACCGAGCGGCCCCGGCTCCCCTCGAGCAGGATGTTGTCGGGCTTCACGTCGCGGTGGATGATTCCGAGCGCGTGGCCCGCACCCAGGGCGTCCGCCGTCTCCATGAGGATGCGGCGAGCCTCCTCGGGGGGCAGCCGCCCGCGTCGCTTGAGACGCGCTCCGAGCGACTCGCCGTCCACGTAGGCCATCACGAAGTAGACGAGACCCTCAGGTCCCTCGCCGACGCTGTGGATCGGGACGATGTGCGGATGCGAAAGGCGCGCCGCCGTCTCCGCCTCTCGCAGGAAGCGGATGCGGATCTCCTCGCGGAACGCGAGTTCGGGGGGAAGCACCTTCACGGCGACCTGCCGCTTGAGCCGCTCGTCGCGGGCGTGATAAACGACGCCCATGCCGCCCCGCCCGATCTCTCCCTCGAGGGTGAACGAGGAGCCGAGGGCCTGAGTCAGGCGTTTAGACAGCGAGTCGTTCATGCGGCGTCGGCAACCATGCGCGGATAAGATTTAGCCGCAACCGGGCGGCCTTGCAACCTGTTCAGCGACCATTCGTTAGGCCGACTTGGCAGGTTGCGCCGCTTTGGCGGCGTTTTCTGGAACGTCGCTGCCGTCCACGACGTTGTCCGATGGCATAGACGGTGCGTTGCGTGAGCCCACAAATGCAGTTGTGCCTTCTTCGAAAATGGAGTCTTCATGTCTGAACGGATGACACTTCCGGTACTGCCGCTGCGCGAGGTGGTGTTGTTCCCCGGCGTCAGCACACCGATCGGCGCGGGCCGCCCCGCCACGCTGCGGGCGATTGAAGCCGCGCTCAAGCGCGAACCCCGTTTCATCTTCGCGGTCGCGCAGAAAGACAATGTTGATCAAGTCACGCCCGGGGTGCTCTACACAACCGGCACGATCGCGCGGATCGGTCAGGTGCAGCGCGGTCTCTCGGGGGTCCAGCTGATCCTCCACGGTGAAGCCCGTGGCACCGCGATCCACTACACCGAATCGAACGGCCACCTCGAGGCGGTCGTCCGCGAGCTGGCGGACCTCCCGCCCTTGAACGCCGATGATGCGGCGTTCATGGCGCTGCACCGTGAAGCGCGGCAGCGCGCCGCGGAGCTGGGCGAGAAGTCCGGCCTCCCCGATGACGTCGTGAAGCAGGTCCTCGAGGGCGTTACCGATCCCGGCCGCCTGGCGGACCTGGTGGCCGGGTATCTCGACATCAAGCCGCTGGAGCGCCAACAGCTCCTGGAAATGCTGTCGGTCGAAGACCGGCTGCGCCGGGTCCTGGTGCATGTCCAGCGCCAGATCGGCGTCCTCGATGCCCAGGAGGACATCAAGTCGCAGGTGCAGGAAGAGCTCGGCGAGCGGCAGCGTGAAATGCTGCTGCGGGAGCAGATGAAGGCGATCCAGAAGGAATTGGGTGAAGGAGACGACGGCACCGAGGGGGAGGAGCTGCGCAAGCGGCTCGCCGCGCTGGAGCTGCCGGAAGCCGCGCGCAAGGAAGTCGACCGTGAGCTGAGCCGCCTCGAGCGGGCCGGCCGCGAGTCGATGGAGGCGCAAGTCATCCGCACCTATCTGGAGACGGTGGCTGAGCTGCCCTGGGGCAAGCGCTCCGAGGAGTCGCTCGACCTGAAGCGGGCCGCGGAAATCCTCGAGGAGGATCATTACGGCCTGCCCGATGTGAAGGACCAGGTCCTCGAGTTCCTCGCGGTTCGACAGCTGCGCCAGCGTCAGCCCGCGGGCGACGCACCAGGCAATGACGACGACAAGCGCGCCAAGGGGCCGATCCTGCTGTTCGTGGGGCCCCCGGGCGTGGGCAAAACGTCGATCGCGAAGTCCATCGCCCGCGCGATGGGCCGGCCCTACGTGCGGATCTCATTGGGGGGCGCGCGCGACGAGGCCGACATCCGGGGCCACCGCCGCACCTATGTCGGTGCCATGCCGGGCCGCATCATTCAGGGCATGAAGCAGGCGGGTGCCAAGAATCCCGTGTTCCTGCTCGACGAAGTGGACAAGCTGGGGGTGTCCTTCCAGGGCGACCCGGCCGCGGCGCTGCTCGAAGTGCTCGATCCGGCGCAGAACGATTCGTTCACCGACCATTACCTCGGGGTGCCGTTCGATCTCTCCGAGGTGTTGTTCGTCGCGACCGCGAACTTCCTCCAGAACATCCCGGGGCCGCTGCTCGATCGCCTCGAGACGGTCAACTTCGCCGGCTATACCGAGCATGAGAAGCTCGAGATCGCCAAGCGCTACCTCGCGCCGCGGCAGGTTCGCGACAACGGGCTTAGCGCGGAGCACCTGACGGTGACCGACGCAGCGCTCAGCGAGATTATCGCGAGCTACACGCGCGAAGCCGGTGTGCGTCAGCTGGAGCGAGAGATCGGGAAGCTCGGCCGGAAGGTGGCCCGCAAGATCGCCGCGGGAGAGGCCAAGCGCGTCGAGGTCGGCCCGACGGATATTCCCGAGCTCATCGGCAGGCCGAAAGTCCACCCCGAGCACAAGGCCGGCGAAGACCAGATCGGCGTCGCCACCGGGATGTACTACACGCCGGTCGGCGGCGACATCATGTTCGTCGAGGCGAGCGTGATGCGCGGCAAGGGCGAACTGGTGCTCACCGGTCAGTTGGGCGACGTAATGAAGGAGTCGGCCCGCGCGGCTCTCACCTACGCCAAGTCCCACGCCGACCAGCTCGGTATCCAAGAGGAGACCCTGGCGGGTAGCGACGTGCACATCCACGTCCCGGCCGGAGCGATCCCGAAGGACGGACCCTCGGCAGGCGTCACGATGGCCACGGCCCTCGTTTCGGCCCTGTCGCGTCGGCCGGCGCGGCACGACATCGCCATGACCGGAGAAGTGACGTTGCGCGGCCGGGTGCTGCCCATCGGCGGCGTGAAGGAAAAGGTGCTCGGTGCCGTACGGGCGGGGATCAAGACCATCATCCTGCCCAAGGAAAACGCGGCCGACCTCGAGGATCTTCCCGAGGAAGTCCGCAAGAGCCTTGACGTGCACCTGGTCGAGGAATTGGGTGACGTCCTCACGCTGGCATTGCGGGGGGCGCGGTTCGAGGCGGGACACCTCGTGTTCGAGGGCGATGCGCCCATCGAGCCGAAGATGGTGTCGAAGAACTAGCGCGCAGCGACGCCGGCGACCACCAGGTCGACTGCGGCTTCCTTCCAGCGCTCCCTCAGCGCCGACTCATCGGCGCCGAGGGGGCGCGCGCTCGCTGCGATCACCGACTCCATTCCCAGGTAACCCACCATCAGCACGAGGGCTTGGGCCGCGGTCAGGTGCGGGTCTAAGTCGTCCCGCACCTGGCCCAGCCCTTGACCCTCCGCCAGCAGCACGACCAGACGCTTGATCGCGGGGGCGAACGGGGCGAGATCCACACGGCCCGCCTGCGCCAACAGCGTGACTAGCTCCGGATGGCGGGCCAGAAACTCGAACTGGGCATCGAGCGCGAGACGCAGCCGGTCGAGCGGCCGGCCAGCGGGCAGTGCGAGTGCGGCGAGCGCACCTTCGAGCTCGCCGGCCGCCTGCGTGAGCACTGCCTGAAAGAGGCCGCGTTTGGAGTGGTAGTAGTAGAACAGCAGCTGTTTGTTGACGCCGGCACGGCGGGCGATCTGCTCTACGCGTGCGCCCGCGAAGCCCCGCTTGGAGTACTCTTCCTGCGCGGCCGCAATAATCCGTAATGCCCTGCTATTGCTCAGCTTAGGTGGCAAGATCGAGTTTCCTCAACCGGCTGGTTGAGGAAATCTAGTGCTCGACGCCCGCGAACGCCAGGTTCCCCGGTACCCGTGGCAATCCTTCCTTGAGGAACGAGATCAACAGCTCGTTAACCTCGGCGGGACTCTCGTCCGGCGCGGCGTGACCCGTGTGCGGTATGACGACGAACACGCTGCGCGGCAACTCCGCCGCGAGCCGGCTGCCGTCCCGCACGGGGATCAAACGATCCTCGGCGCCCCACACGACCAGTGTGGGCGCGGCCACCGTGCCGAGCCGTCCGACCAGCGTGTCGAACCTGAATTCCTGCAGCACGGCTCCCAAAGCACGCCCGTAGCCGGGCTCCGGCACGGGGGCGTAGTACTGGTCCACGTCCTGTTCCGTCACCTTCCCGGGATCGGCGTACATAAGGCGCAGCAGGCGCTCCGTGACCCACCGCCCTCGTATCGCCGTCGCCACGCCGCCCGCGCCGCGCCAACGCCCCACCTTCAGCATGGCCGGCCACCGCACACCAAAGCCCGCGGCGTCGATCAGCACCAGGCCCCGCACCCGCGCGGGGTATCGTAGCGCGACTTCCGCCGCGATCGCGCCGCCCATCGAATGCCCCACCAGCACCGCCGCAGGCAGGTGCAGAGAGTCGAGCAGCGCGACCACGAGGCGCGCATACGCGGCATTGCCATAATCGTCCGACGGCTTGTCCGAAAACCCAAAGCCACGGTTGTCGAACGCGATGACCCGGTAGCCGGCCGCGAGCACCGCCGGCAGCGCCTTGCGCCAACTGTAAATCGACGCGGCAAAGCCATGAATGAACACGACCGGAGTGCCCTGCCCGGTGTCGATCATCCGGAGCCGTGTGCCGTCTACGACCCGGTACTGTGCCCGGAACGGGGACCCTGCTGGGTAGCGCTGTTCCGGGGGCAGCTGTGGCGCGCGACACGCAGCGGTTGCCGCGGCGGCGATACTCAAAGCCACAACCCAGCCGCGCGGGCTCACGCTGGCGTTTCTCCGCCCAGGGCGCGGCGCGCCAGCATGACGATCAGGGGGTGAGAGCTCCACACGCCGGAAATCGAGTCGCCGGCGCCCGCCGTCACGACCACCTGCGTCTCGTCGACGACGAGGAGCGTCGGCGCATCCGAGGCAATTGACCCCTGGACGATCCCCGCCGCGTCGCTTGGGGCGTCTCCCGCGATTCGCAATCCGACCGTCGCGCCGCCCGCGCGCGTTGCGTGCCGCCAGGCCGGCAGGGTCGGGCGCCACAACTCCGCCGCCAGGACTCCATCGACGCTTCGCTCGGCGCGGGCCACGAGCTGCAGGATCAAATTGGCCACGGCGCGTGAGCCTTCGACCTCTCTCGTCACAGGCTCGGCTGGATGGGACCTGTCGCGCAATGCCCGGGCGAGGCGATCCAGGGCCTCGCCCTGAAGCGTGGCGAGGTGGGCGAGGAGGGCTTGAGGGTCGGTCGGCCGGTAGCGGGCGGGCCGGCCCGGTGGAGGGGCTCGGACAGCGGCTCCGCGGGTCACGAGGCCCTCGAGCGCCCCGTACGCGTTGGCCCGGGCGAGGCGGGAGGCGCGCGCCACCGCGTAGCCGGTGGCGGGGCCGAGCCGCAGTAGCGTCGCGTACACCAACGACTCGGTAGGCGTGAAGCCGAACGGCGTGAGGTCTACAGTCTCCATAAGTAGTAGCAAATACTACTACCTGCACTACGCTGGCGCTACTTAGACGACCTCAATCGGGATGCCGAGCAACCGCGCGATCAGCCCTAACCGGAACGTCACGTCCGTTTGGCGTTGCGCCGGGCTCTTCCCCGGTCCCTCGAGCGGGAAGTAGTGGGCCACGACCGGATTGGCCGACTTGGGCAGCGCCCGCAGGCTCTTTGGGCTCCACACGCCTTGATCGTCGCACTCGCTGTACAAGCGCGCCAGGACTTTCGAGGCGCTGGGGACCTGTCGCAGGATCCCGAGGCGGGCGAGCAGCTCGAGCCAGTACACCGCGAAGGGCACGTCGGTGATTCGCCCCTGTGCGTCGGCGTGGAGCGGGTCGCCGAGGATCTCGAACATGGGCTTCAAGAGCTTCTTCCCTGCTTGAATGGAGAAAGCGCGCCGCGGCGCTGGCGCGGAGAAGTAATGCGCCAGCCGCTCCAGAAAGGCGGCCCGCTCCCGCTGCACGGCGGGCATGAAGGCCAGCGTCTCGACCGAGAAGATGGTCGGAGGGTAGGCGAGGGGATCGAGCACCGTCTTTCCGTGAGCTTTCTTGAACGGCTTCAGGGCCAGCTCACTCCGGAGATAGAGCGAAATGTCGCTGGCGAGACGGTGCGCCGCACCGCGGAGACGCGGGTCATCGGTGTGTGCCCCCCGGGCCAAGGCCGCCGCCGCCGCCTGTGCCCCCATGCCCCGCGCCCAGAGCCCCAGACCCGGGTCGGTCTTCGCCGCCCGTTGGAACTCCACCAGCAGGGTGGGATCCTCGTCCCGCGATAGCAGCCGGAACAGAAACCGGTCGGCAAAGCGGAAGGGCCGCATGTCACCGGGCCAACCCAGTTCGAGCAGCCGCCGATACTGGACGACCGTTCCCGTCTCCTTCCACCCCATTGCCTTATTGGGACCCGGGGCGAGCAGATTGCCGCCCCACAGCCCAGTCTCCTTCTGCTTCCGGGCGATCGCGAGCGCCTCCTTGTACTCGAGGACCTGCGCGCGCAGCAAGGCGACGCGTTCGGGGTCGCGGGCCGACTCGGGCGCGACCTCGGTGAGCGCCCGGTATTGAATGGGGAGACTGGCGGCTTCGAACAGCCAGGAGAGGGGCAACTTGTGCGCGGAGGGAATCTCCAAAAGCCGCTCCAGACGTGGGAGGGGGAAGTCGGATCTCAAAAACGGGCGCAAACTTACCCGAGACCTGCCCCATAGGCAATCGCCGCCCGAACGGAAATCCTTAAACGATTATTTCACTGGCGCTTACGACCAACGACCTCACGTGCAGTATTTTGCACTTTCAGTGGCACTCGACCCGGTGGATCGTTCCCGCGCGACCGCGCAGGCCCTCGCTGGTCAACACCAGCGACGTATCGTCGAGAAAGTCCACCGCCTCGCCGCCGCCCGGTTCGTCGAGGGCGCCGACGTCGCACGCATGCTCGCGAGCGGGCGTCAATCGGCCCCCGACGCCGGGGTGGAAAAAATAGATCTCGCCGTAGGTACGGATCGCCACGAGCCGGCCATCGGGCCGGATGGCCGCCCCGGTGACCCAGCGGCCGAACCCCGCGTCGGGAAAGATGTCGAGGATCTGCAGTCGTGCCGCGGTGACGACGCCGGCCCCTCCCGGCCGCACCGGCCACTCGGCGCGGGTGACACGGTACACGCCGATACTTCCCGATCGCCCCTTGCTCACGAGGTAGAGCGCGCTGTCGCGCGGCGATACATAGATCGCTTCGACGTCGTGCGCGCCGTCCGGGTAACGCAGTTGCAGGATGGCAGGAGCGGCCGTGGTGCGCAGCGTGTCGCCGCGCCCCGTCGGCGGCTCCGGCTCGGGAACGGCATACACCGTGACCGACGCGCGCGATTCGAGATTGTCGCCGGTATCGGCGAGGTAGACGCAGCTGCCCGCGCGCGTGGGGGGGGGACACGGGCCGAGCCCCATGTCCTCCCAATCCGTCACTTCCGCGCCAGGCACGAGGAGAAAGCCGCGGTCGTGCCCGCGCAGATCCGTCGCGTACAGGTAGGGGCCATCGCCCGAGTCGTTGTGGGTCCACAGCACACCGGGATGCGCGCGGCTCACCGCGACGCCGGAGCTCTCGCGCAATCGGGGACTCGCGAACTGGCCCGTCTGAACGGCGGTTGCGGTCTGCACGACGAGGAATGCGGTGAAGAGCATCGCCCACAACAGAATCGGCTTGCTCCGCCTCCGGCAAGGGGTGATAATTCGCAAATGCTCGATGCGCTGCGGGCGCGTTCCGTGGAGAAACTGCCGGCCCGGGTGGGACTCGAGGGGCGCATCCTCTTTCTGTGCGAGGACGCTGCCCTCGTAAAGGACCAGCTCGCGGGCAGAGACCTCGCTTGGACGCCCGCGATCAAGCTACGCGACGACATTTCCACCGACGAAATCACCCCCGCCTACATCTGCTATTACTACGACGAGACCTTGGGAGAATTCCCCTACCTCGGTCTCAAGTGCGGCCAGGAGTTCCCCATCACCCGAGGCTCGGTCAAGCGGGGCGGCTTCGTGGTGTCGGTCAGCGGCAAGCGCCGTGGCAAAGGATCGTCGCGCGAGCAGTCACCCTACGCGGAAATGTGCGCCGGCGTGAAGCTCGTCGTCGCTGAGAACATCGAACGCATCTACCGCGAGAACTGCCAGAACCTCGGCATCTTCACCACGACCGACTTTGGGATCTTGGACAAGATCCGGCGCGGCGAAGCGATTCCGCTGTCAACGTTCACGGATGGCGAAGGAGAAATCACCCGCGGGATCGTCGAGTACGGCGGGTTGTTCAACTACAACGTCGCACGGCTGCAGGGGAAGGTGGTGCTCACCCCACCCCGCACGCGGCGGCGCCCGATGACGCTCGGTGAAAAGATCCTCGCGCGCCGCTGGGTGGTGGACCCCTCGAAGGGAAAGATCGGGGTCCCCGCCGTGAAGCCCGGCGATGAAGGGTTCGTACTCACCGACATCCGTTTCAGTCACGAGTACGTGACGCCGATGGCGGCGATCTTCTTCGAGCAGCTCGTCGGCAAGGGCGCCAAGGTCAATGATCCAGCCTCGATCCTGATGTTCCGGGATCACCTGACGTTCCTGCCCGAAGCGATGACGCCGGAGCGCATCAAGGAAGGGCTGCTCGACGTGGCGCTGCAGCTCGAGAAAAAGCAGCGCGCCTTCGCCGAGGCGCAGGGGATCAAGCTGTACGGCGAGCTGCGCCTCGGCCACCACGGCTCGGAGGCGATCTGCCATTCCAAGATCCTCGAGGCGCACGCGCTCCCCGGCCAGGTGATCATCGGCTCCGATTCACACACGCCGCACGCCGGCGCGGTCGGGTGCGTGGCCTTCGGGGTGGGCACGACCGCGATCTTCAACTCCTGGATCACGAAGGACGTGCGCCTGCAGGTCCCCGAGACGGTGCGGGTGGTGGTGCGCGGGAAGAAGCCCGCCAACGTGACGGCTAAGGACTTCATGCTCGAGATCCTGCGGCATCCGTACGTGAAAAGCGGCAAGGCGATAGGCAAGCTGGTGGAGTACTGTGGAGATGCTGTCGAGTCGCTGTCGGTGGACGAACGCGCCACGATGACCAACATGACGGCCGAAGTTGGTGGCTTCACGGGCTACGTGGCGCCCGATGCGAAGACCGTCGAATACCTGATGGACTATCGCGGCCTGTCGCGCGCCGACGCGGAGCGGCTGGGAACGGGCCTGGCGAGCGATCCCGACGCCGAGTACTGCGAGGTGATCGAAATCGATGCCGCCGCGATCCGGCCGATGATTGCCCTGCCGGGAGACCCGGGGAACGGCCTCCACATCGGCGCCACCGAGACCCGCATCAAGGTGGACATCGCCTACGCCGGCTCGTGCACCGCGGGCAAGAAGGAGGACATGGACATGTACGCGCGGGTGCTGCGTGAGGCGACGGCGCGCGGGGCGCGGGTGGCGCCGTGGGTGAAGTTCTTCATCCAATGCGGGTCCCAGGATGTGAAGCGGTACTGCGAAGAGCGGGGCTACCTCGAGATCTTCCGGCAGGTCGGCGCTACGTTCCTCGAGCCGTCGTGCGGTGCGTGCATCAACGCGGGGCCGGGAGTGTCGAAGACGCGGGACGAGGTGACGATCAGCGCGATCAATCGCAACTTTCCCGGTCGCTCGGGGCCCGGCCAACTCTACCTCGCGAATCCTTACACCGTCGCGGCGTCGGCCCTGACGGGCTACATCACGCCGTGGGAAGCTCCCGCGAGCGAACGCTAGTTCGCGCGGATCCGTACCTTCAGCGCCCGCACTCCGCTCCCGAAGTCCTTGGTCGACGTCACCGTGGTGCTTGAGTCCGGCACCAGCTTCGCCGAAATCGCGACGTCGCCGCTCACCGTTCCTCGGAACGTCGTCCAGCTCAGCCCGGCACCGCCCAGCTTGTGGCCTGAGCCATAGGTGCTCGCCGTCGTCCGAAGGTGACCGGCGCGCGCGAGCCACCGGGTGATCGAGTAGGTCGGCGTTTGATGGATGACCAGCCCGGTGCCCGTCCCCGCGGTGTCGATCGCAAAATGGGCGCGCAGCGAATCGTTCACCGGTGCGCGCCCCGACCCGACGATGAAGTACACGGAGTCGACGCTACTGGTCACGCTGTCGAACCCCGTCCAGCCCAGCAGCATCGTGAAGTTGGCGATGAGAGAATCGCCGCTGTCGCTCGGCATCCGGATGTCCATCTCGATGGCGACCGCGCGGGTGGTATCACTGCCACTCACGATGCGGGAGGCGCGGTCGATGTACGGAAATACGAGGGCTGCGAGCGTCGGGTACAGGGTGGTGTCGCTGCTGAGCAGCGTATCACCCGCCAGCGCCGAGTCGAGGGCACGCCGGACCGCGTGGAGCTCCGCGCCGTTGATGGCGTCGGGGTCCACGCCGCCGGCGTCGGAGCACGCGGCCATCACGGCGCCGAGCGCCGTCAACGTGAGCATCAGTTTTCGCATGCGGGAAATATGGTGCTACGGCGAGCCTTCGGAAGACGCCGTTCGCACTTCGGTGCGGTAGGGGCGTAACGCATCGCGCTGGTACACGCTGCGAGGATTCCAGAGCACCCACGATGTGATCCCCAACTCCTCGGCGGCACGGATCTGCTCGCGGATTTCGTGCGGCGTGTAGCGCGGCAGCCGCCGGCCGAGCGTGAACGCCTGCAGGTAGGGCCGGATCGCGGCGGACCGGGGGTGCGGTCGCGACCGCTCGAGAGCATCGTGCAGCGCCTTCTTGACGATCGCGTACGGATTCGCGTTGGGCCGCGCGTAGCCGTAGGCGCCGGCGTAATAGTGGCTGGGATACACCATCGGCAGCACCACGTCGGCCACGGTAATGAAGTCCTCCCACACCTGCCCGATCCCCAGATCGGTCCCCCCGGTTGCCGATGCCGTCAGGCCGAAGATGTCGAACGTGACGGGCACACCGAGCGGCTGGAGGCGCTCAGCCAGCTTCGCCACGCTGGCCCGCACGGCTGCCCGCTGTGTCTCCCCGTGCCGGCGGGCGGGGAAGACGGCGTTAGCCATCGCCTCGCGCGGCTCGTCGGGGAAGCGCACGTAGTCGAACTGCACCTCGTCGAACCCCATGTGCACCGCCTCTTCGGCGATCTGCGCGGCGTAAATCCACACGGAGTCGTTGTACGCGTCCACCCAGGCGCTGCCGATCCGGTCGCGCCACAATCCCCCAACGTCGCGCTGCTGCACCGACCATTGCGGCCGGTGCTCGGCGAGCAGCGGGTCCTTGGCAATGACGATGCGCGCGATCGCGTAGATGTCGTGCTCGTGCAGGGTATCGAGCCGCGCCCGCGCGTCACGCGCACGGATGCAGCGGGTCGCTCCGATGTCGCGCGCGACTTTCACGTTCGAGTCGTACAGCAGGCAGCCGGTGTCGTCCTTCACGTCTACGACGAAGGCGTTGATCTCGGTCGAGTCGGCGAGGCGCACGAGGTGCCACAGCTTGGGCGATCCGAACGCCCAGGCGTTGACGTACAGCGCCTTGACCGGCGGCGGCGGCGGGGGTGCGTTGAACAACGGCTCGGGGAGCATGTAGCGCAGCTCCACGCCGCGTAGCTGCAAACTGTCCGGCGACGCGGGCAGCCCCCCCCCTTGCGCAAAAAGGCCGCGACTCGAGATCGCGGCCCAGACGAAGAGAGCGCTTGCCTGCCGAGCCAACTTCATAGGGGATATCACTATAGGAAACCGGCCCTGACAGGGCAAGCAGCTAGTTCCCTACCGCACCTGTAAACTATTGAACAGCAACGGGTAAGTCACCAGGCTCTGACCCCGGTACTGGGGGCGGAAGCCGAACAGGATGACGCGTCCGGAACCCTGCCGCACCTCGAGCAGACTCGCTTTGCCGGCGATGCGATCGGGATGCAGCACCCACCCGGAGAGCAGCACACGATCCGGGTCGTCGGGCCACCGCCCAATCACCTTGACCACGGACGAGTCGAGCACATCGAACGCGGGTCCACCCTGGAACCAGGCGGCGACCTCGCGCGCCACGCCGCGGGTAATCGGCTGCGTCGGGTCCAGCTCCAGACGAAAAATGGAACCGGGGGCGTAAAAATCCTCCTCCGGCACCGCCTCCAGCACGTTGCGCACCGGTAGCAGCAGCGCCTGCACCACGAAACGACTTGCCTCGTTCAGCGCGACGAGTGTGCCACCGTCGAGCACGAACTGCCGCAGCGCCTCCGCGCCGTCGGGACCGATGCCGCCGGCGTAGGGCGCCGGGTAACGCGGCGACGGTAAACCATCCTGGATGTCGCTCGGCGACTGATCGGGCAGTACGATGACGTCGAACTTGTCCTTGAGCTTCCCGCCGCGCACCGTCGAGTCCACGAGCGACGAGTACGGCACTTTCCAGGTATCGAACACCCACCTGGTCCACCCCTCGTCGATCGCCGCGTCGTACGATCGGTACAGCCCGATTCGCGGGACGGGTGTGAGGTCCGTCGCGGTGAATCCGGAATAGCCGGGCGTGGCCCGCGGCGCCGCGACCGGTGCGGAGAGCGGCAGGCGCAGCGAGTCGGGTGCGACGATGGCAGTCACGCCCATCAGCAGCGGCAGGGTGTGCGCGGTGACGTCGTACGGCCGCTCCGGGGGTCCGTTCGGATACAGACGGCGGTCGGGGTAGCGCTGCGGCTCGAGCAGCGTCTTCGCGAACGCGGCGTACGGCTGGCGCAGGACCACCACGTACGTGCCCGCCGCGTGACGCTGACCTTGCAGCGTAAACGCCTGCTGCGCGGTGCGGACTTCCACCTGTCCCCGCTCGAGAATGCCGAGCAGCGTCGCGAGCGCGATGGAGTCCTGATGGGCGGGGATCACGTACGCATACGGCCAGTCCCGCCAGCCGCGCACCGCGCGCGATTCGACAGACAGGAAGCTCGCCAGCCAGCGATCGCGGTCGCGAGCCGCGTTGACGAGCAGCGAGTACGCGCCGGCGGTCTGGTAGGACACGATGTCACGCAGCGTCCAGCGGCCGCCCGGCCACGGGTGCGTAAAGTTCCACGAGCGCTCGCGCGGGTTGTATCCGCGGGAGCGGGCCTGCAGACGGTCGAACGGCACATCGACGGGCGATGCGAGCTGGCCGCTCGCCGTCTCCGACAGAATGCGCACGCCCCCGTGGTAGTGCTGGTAGGCGCGCGCCGGCGTCCACGCGTCGTACGTCGAGTTGATGGAGATACCGGTCTTGCCCTGGCCCGCGAGCTCCCAGGCGATGGCCGTTCCGAGCGCGTTGACGCCGTCGATGAGCAACGGGTCGACGTTCGGCTCCACGGGATCGAGGTAGGGCGGCAGGAACAGACGCGCGCCGTCCGAGCTCATCTGGTGGATGTCGTGCACGATCTGCGGGTGCCACACGTTCTGCAGCGAATCGACCGTGAGCTGGGTCTCGATCTGGGTGAACGCGTACCAGTCGCGGTTGTTGTCGTGGCCCGCGTAATGGTGGTACAGCTCCGGGGGCGCGCTCCCCTCGGCCGGCGTGCCGAGCGTCTTGTTGTACCACTTCGTGACGATCGTCACGCCGTCGGGGTTGAGCGACGGGACGAGCCAGAGAATCACATTGTCCAGAATCGCGCGAGTGGTAGCGCTCGTGTCGGTCGCCAGGCGGTACGCCAGCGCGACGGGCGTCAGGTGGCCCCCGACCTCGGTCGAGTGAATGCTCGACGTGATGAGCACGATCGTCTTTCCGTCCCGCAGTGCCTCCTGCGCGGCGGCGCTGGTGCGGAAGCCGCGCGGGTCGGCAAGACCGGCGTTGAGACGCCGAAAGCGGTCGAGCTGCCGCAGGTTCTGCGGGCTCGAGATCACGAGCGCGACGAACGGCGCGCCCAGGGTCGTCTTGCCCAGCTCGCGGTAATCCACCCGGTCGCTGGCGCGCGCGAGTGCCTGGTAGTAGCGCACCAGGACCGGCCACTCGGCGAGCTTGCGGTCGTCGCCCGGTTCGAAGCCGAGGACGGAGCGGGGCGTGGGAATGCCGATCCGCGGCGCGGCCGGCCGGGCGGCAGGGCGCCGCGCGGGAGGTCGCGTGGGACGCTGAGCGAGAAGCACCGCGGGCGCGGCGATGAGCGCCGCGGCCGTGAGGCCCGCGAGGCAGACGAAAGCGCGGCTTCGCGGAGTCAACGCACGCTGCCCGCCGCGGCGGGCGGCGCATCTCCCGTCCCGATCCAATGGGCGAACCAGGTCCGGATGCGCTCCAACCGATCGACGAGCAGCCACGGAGGACCGGTGCGCGACAGCCCGTGGTAGGACCGCGGGTAGCGGACGAACTCGGATGGAATGCCGCGCTTGCGCAGCGTCACGAACAGCTGTTCACCATCGGTGATCGGCGTGCGCTTGTCGTCCTCGCTGTGCACGATCAGCATCGGGGTCTGGATCCGCGCCGCGTACGTCATCGGCGAATAGAACTTGTAGATCGAGTCCTGCTCCCACGGCTCACCGAAGAACTCATAGTCGGTGAGACCCTGCGCGTCCGAGGAGCCGTACCAGGAGTACCAGTTGAAGATCGACCGATCGGTCTCGGCCACGCGGAACCGATTGGTGTGACCCACCACCCAGTTAGTCATGAAGCCGCCGTACGATCCGCCCAGCACCGCCATGCGCGTCGTGTCCACGCCACCCCGGGCGATCACCACGTCCACCGCCTGCATCAGGTCCTGGTAGTCTTCCATGCCCCACCGTCCGCGGGTCGCGAACGTGAAGGCGTGTCCGTACCCGCTCGAGCCGCGCGGGTTCGTGAACAGCGTCCAGTACCCCTGGCCCGCGAGCATCTGGAACTCGGGGAACAGCACGTTTCCGTAGTTGGAGTGCGGACCGCCGTGAATCGAGAGCACCAGCGGGTAGCGCTTTCCCGGCTGGTATCCGTACGGTTTCATCAGCCAGCCCTCGATGCGCATTCCGCCCACGCCGGTGAACCAGAACGTGTCAGCGGGAATCATCGTCACGTGCGCGGCCAGCGAGTCGTTGAACGACGTCACCCGCTGCTCCCGCGCGGGCGTGGCGAGCGGCGCCACCCACAGCTCAGCAGGATGCGTTACGTCGCTCGCCGTATAGGCGAGTGAGCGGCCGTCGCCGCTCTGCGAAAAGCCCCGCAGTTGCCGCTCGCCGCTTGTCACCTGCCGGACGGGGCCTCCCCCTCCGGCCGCAGCGACGGCGAAGCGATGCACATTGCCGCGCGTTTCGGCGTCGACGTACAGCGTCTTGCCGTCTGGGGACCAGGTCGGGGACCCCGGATCGAGGGCCCAGTCAGCCGTGAGATTGCGCGCTGCGCCACCGGTCGCAGGGATGACACACACGTCGTTCTCGGTGCCGCGGCCCTTGGAGCAGATGAACGCGATCGTCTTACCGTCGGGCGACCACGCCGGGGAGGCGTTGAAGGTGAATCCGCTCGCGAGACGCCGGATCGCGCCGTCGGCGACATTCAGCACGTAGAGCTCAGGCCGCGACTGGTCGTTCACCTCGATCGTCTCAGTCGAGTCCTGCACGAACGCGATCGATTTGCCGTCGGGCGACCAGTCCGCGCCGTTCTGACTCAGCTCACCGCTCGTCAGCTGGCGGGGATCGCCACCAGCGAGCGGCACGAGGTAGAGGTGACTTGGGCGGCGGGCCTCGCGCGGTGGCAGGAAGCCGCGCTCGTCCGCCACGATCGGGATCGAGGTGTACACGCGACCGTCGAAACGCTTGACGTCCGGCCCACGCGTGATCGCGATGGGCGACACGCGGTTGCGCCACGGCTCCTTCTTGGCGCTGTCGGGATCCGCGCCGCGCCAACCGTACAGGAGCCACTGCCCGTCGCGGGAGAACGTCGGAGACGCGTGTACGCCCTTGATTTGGAAGGCCTCGCCGCCGGGGGCCCCCGTGCGCAGGAACCAGACGTCGTCGTCTGACCCCTCGCGTTTGCTTGAGAACGCGAGCAGCGACCCATCCGGCGACCAGGCGGGACTCGACGCCTCCGTGGAGGGGCTCGTGTAGCGGTACGCCGGCGCCGACCCGTCGGCCGCCACCATCCAGATCTCACTGTGCCGACGGTCCTTGTCCTCGACAACGGTCGTGACCGTGAACGCCACGCGGCGGCCGTCGGGGGACAGCTGCGGATCGGCGACGAACGTCAGCTTGTAATAGTCGGTCGACTGCCAGGGCCGCGTTTGTTGCGCCGACACGGGGAAAGCGAGCAGGATGGGCGCCGCGGACCAAAGCCAAGAGCGGAGACGCATACGAGGACTCGTCATCGTCGGGGGCAGGAAAGATATCAACAGGAACTGCAACGGCTAGACGCGTAGGCGCACAGCGGGGTTCAGGAAACCGTTACAGGTTGTCCTGAACCCCGCGCGCTGTTCACCCCTGTTGCGTCTGTGCACCTAGTTTTTGCATGTCCGCGCCTAGGGCAGTTTGTGGAGCTCCACGCGCCTGTTCTGTGCCCGCCCCTCCGGCGTCGTATTCGTCGCGACGGGGTTCGCGGGGCCGAAGCCACGCGCGGTCATCCGGCTCGGGCTCACGCCCTTGCGGGCCAGGTAGAACCGTACCGCGATCGCGCGATTGCCCGACAGCCGGCGGTTCAAGGCCAACGATCCTGTATTGTCGGTGTAGCCGGCGATCTCGATGCGGATCTCGGGATTGGCGACGAGCGACCCCGCCACCTGATCCAGCACCGCGTACGACTGCGTCGTCAACACCGATCGGCCAGTTTGGAACGTCACGCCCGCGAGAATGAGCGTGGGCCTGGCGGGCGCCGCTGGGGCTCCCGGCGCCGCCGGCGCGCGCTCCTCGAACAGGAGCAAGCAGCCGAACTGGTCCACCCGCGAGCCCGCCGGCGTATTCGGGCAGCGGTCCTGCGGATCGACCACGCCGTCGCCGTCCGAGTCCTTGGCGAGGGGACAGCCGTTGCCGTCCACCTGCATCCCCGCCGGCGTATTGGGACAGCGGTCCAGACTGTCGGGCACGCCGTCCTTATCGCCGTCGGCCGGGCAGCCGGTCGCGTCCACCGGTGTGCCGGCGACGGTGCCCGGACAGCGGTCGATGCCGTCGGCCACACCGTCGGCATCCGAGTCGACGGGACAGCCCGACGCGTCTACGACCGCACCAGCGGGTGTGTTCGGGCACTTGTCCAGGCCATCCCACACCAGGTCATGGTCGGAGTCGATGGGGCAGCCCATCGGGTCCACGGTAGCGCCCGCCGGCGTGTCGGGACACTTGTCGAGTCCGTCGTTTACGCCATCGCCGTCCGAATCGGGCGGACAGCCCTTGGCGTCCACCGCGACGCCGGCCGGGGTGTCGGGGCACTGATCCAGCCCGTCGAGAACCTTGTCGTTGTCCTGATCGTGGGGGCAGCCCGTGGCGTCGACCGTCGCGCCATGGGGCGTGTCCGGGCAAGTATCGATGCCGTTGAAGACCCCGTCCGAATCGGCGTCGTTGGGGCAGCCACGCTTGTCGACGGTGGCGCCGGCAGGCGTGTCGGGGCACGCGTCGCGCTTGTCGCCGACGCGGTCGTGGTCGGCGTCGGCCGCGGGCGTGGCGTCGGCCTGGAACATCGCGAATCCAACCGAGCCCACGAGGTGCGTGGCCTGCTTGTTGGCGAAGAGACCACTTGGTTGGGGCGTGGCGTTCGTGGTGGGAGTGTAGATGGCACGGCCTTCTACGCGCAGCGCGACGCGGTTACCCAGGAAGAAGCGGGCGCCCGCCCCGCCGTGCACTCCGCCGTCGGTGAAGCGATAGGGGTTGGTCCCGCCGAAATCGAGGCGGGAGTAACCGCCGAGCACGTAAAACGACAGCCGATCGCGGTTCATGACGTTGACCACGAGGCTCCCGGCGCCGATGACCGGCTCGATATTTGTGGAGGGTGCGACGGTGTACGGCGGTTGGAACAATGCCTCGGCCTCGAGGCTCACCGCCGAGGAGAAGGCGTAGGCGAACCGCACGCCGCCGCCGATCTTGTCGGCCAGGCCGAAGGCTTTGTCGTACTTGGTGAACGCCCCGAACAGGCCCACCTCGTAGCGCCGCTCGAATTGCGCCGCGAGCGCCGACGTGCACAACGCCAGGGCCAGTCCCACCGCCGCGAGTGTCCGCACCGATCCCTCCGCTCTCTTAGAGCTGGCGCAGCTCCACGCGCCGGTTCTGGGCCCGACCCGCGGCCGTCGTGTTCGGGGCGACTGGGACCGACGGCCCGTATCCCTTCGCGATCATCCGGTCGGGACCGACGCCCTTCTGCGCCAGGTACGCGCGGACCGCGTCAGCCCGGCTTTGCGACAGCCGCGTGTTGGTAGCCGCCGAGCCGGTGTTGTCGGTGTGGCCGGCGATCTCGATCCGGATGTCCGGATTGGCGACCAGCGACGCCGCCACAATGTCGAGGACCGTGAACGATTCGGGCTTGAGCGCCGATTTTCCGACCTCGAACGTCACACCGCGCAGGATGACCGGCGTCCGCGCCTCGGTGAACAGGATCGGGCAACCGGCGGCGTCGACTCGCGTGCCCGCGGCCGTGCCGGGGCACTTGTCCTTCGTATCGTCCACGCCGTCGCCGTCGGTGTCCTTGGAGCGTTGGCAGCCGGCGCTGTCCACTTCCGTGCCGGCCGGCGTGCCGGGGCACTTGTCGAGCCCGTCGAACACGCCGTCCTTGTCGTTGTCGGTCGGACAGCCGGTCGCGTCCACGGTCGCCCCCGCGGGCGTGTTGGGACACTGGTCGATGCCGTCAGCGACGGCGTCCCCGTCGGCGTCGGTGGGGCACCCCCGCGCGTCCACGCGCGCTCCGGTCGGCGTACCCGCGCACTGATCGATGCCGTCGAACACGCCGTCCGCGTCGCTGTCGGTCGGGCACCCGCGCGCGTCCACCAGCGCCCCGTCGACCGTGTTGGGACAGGCATCGAGCCCGTTGTAGACCTTGTCACGGTCGGAGTCGATGGGGCACCCCTGCGGATCCACAACCGCGCCCGTTGGGGTCCCGGGACAGGTGTCGCGATTGTCGCGCACGCCATCCTTGTCGAGGTCGCGGTATCCACCCGACGAGAAAATCGACAGACCCAGCGAGCCGACGATGTGTCCCGCCCAGTCGCCGCCGCCGACGAAGCCCGTGTTGGGCGCGTAGATCCCTCGCACTTCCAGGCGGAGCGCTACCCGGTCGCCGAGGAAGATCCGGTCACCCAGGGCGCCGTGCACGGCGTGGTCGCTGAAGCGGTAGGGAGGCACTTTCTCGAAATCGAGGTGTGAGTAGCCGCCGAGGATATAGAAGATGTTGCGCTCGCCACCGAAGTTGAGCACCAGGCTGGAACTGAAATCCGTCAATGTCGCGGTCGCGGAGCCGGTCGCCGCGCTGGGCGACTGGTACCCGACAGCGACCTCGAGGCCGACGACTTGGCCGAAGAAGTACCCGAGCCGACCGCCGCCGCCGAGCTGTTTGTCGAGGTTGAACGCCCGGTCGTACCGGGTGAACGATCCGAAGGCCCCGATCTCGAATTGGTGCCCCCGCTGGGCGGCGAGGGTCGGGACGGCGGCGATGGCGAGCACCACGAGGGTCATCCGTGCGCGCATGGCGTTGGCTCCCTTCGGTGACGGGCTACCTTCTTCCCACGGCTAATATAGTCGAGCACTCATCAGAAACCCCACACGCAACTGCGGCGCTGCCGCGTCGCCAGATCGATCCCGCCGAGCACCAGGCCGCGCGCGGTGCCGTCGACCTCTCGCCAGGCGACCCCGCTGGGCTCGACGAGGGTCCCCGCCGGCTGTATGCCGCACATCTGGGCCGAAATCTGGGTGCCCACCGGACCCGCGAACGCGCCTAGCGAGTCGCCGGTCACGATCGCGGCGACCGTCTCGGCGGCGTTCGCCGCTGCGCCCGCGTACATGCCGCCCACCACGAGCACGGCGTTTCCGACATCGAGTAGGGCGAACTGGGAGCGTCCCTCGGGCAGGAGGACGGGGCCGGCGCTCCAGGGGCCGGTGAAGAATCCCGATACCAGGCTCAGGGGCGCAGTGTCGCTCGTCACCAGCCTCTGGGGCGCGGGGTCCAGTCCTCCGCCCGGAGGCACGCTGTCGGCCACGCCACCGATCGCGACCACGCGCAAGTCGCGCGGGGCCGCCTGGCTGTTGTCGGATGAATTCATGCTCGGCTGCAAGACCATGCAGCACCCGGTTAGTAGGGATTCATTTCCTCTTCCGGCATGGCTTCCGCCCCCGGATCGGGATACAGCAGTTCGGTAAAGCGCGGATCTTCCGCAAGATTCTGGAAGTCGGAATCGTTCCGCGCCTGAAAACGCAAAGCCGGACTGACCTGGATCGCCTCGTCGAGGGTCTTCAGAGCTTCCTCGACGTGTCCCGTCAGGCAACTCAGAGCGGCCAGTCCGTACAGAACATAGTCCGTCTTCGGCTGCTGCTTGAGCAGTTTGTCCAGATGCTCACGGGCCGTAACGTAGTCGCCGATATTGATGAGCGAGACCGCGAAGTCGAAATGTTCTTCCATCGTCTTGAACTGGAGAGCCGGCCTATCCAGATGCTGGTCGCAAGTCTGGAGGTGTACTTTTGCCCGGTCGAGCAGCGACTTGTTCGGTCCGGCGAGCACTTTTTGCAGATGCCCCTTGGCTTTTTCGAACTTACGCTCCTGAAGAGCCCGAACGCCGAGTTCGTAATTCTGCACTGCCTGGGTATGGTGTGGATCTTCGGCCACTTGCTTCTTTGCGATTAGCTTCGGTGCCATTAAACCCCTCGTCACGAAAAATGAAGAACACGATCAGTTGATGCTGGCCGCTGTCTGCAGATCGATCTGCTTCCAATCACCCTTGATAATACCCGCCCGGATCTGCTGCGGAGTTTTGCCCTGCTTGTGCATTTGATAAGTGTAATAGAGCTCTTTGAGGCAGGTGGAGCAGCGCGCTCCGTGC
>Ga0137418_10000218_pt1 | contig 47363 bp, 43 predicted proteins | sample CZODoug3_1_2_16f_FD_122242 | JGI IMG/M metagenome (GOLD analysis project Ga0137418, IMG submission 122242) | Vadose zone soil fungal communities from Angelo Coast Range Reserve, California, USA - CZODoug3_1_2_16fungal (Hybrid Assembly) | ecosystem: Environmental > Terrestrial > Soil > Vadose...
CGAAGCCGGGCACTAAGCTGCAAATGGAAATTACGATCGAAGCGATGCGGCTCAAGACCAATGTGACCGTGACGACGCCGCCGTTCTTTAATCCGGCACGGAAGATGGCTACGCCGGTGTAGACGTTTGGGATAATTCTGGTTTGTGAATGCGGGATAAGGCCCGGTACCTCACACCCATTTTTTGATTTACTTCTTCGATGAATCAGGTACGCCGACGGAGGGATATGAGACTGCAGGGGCTGCTCTGTTGCCGGTTTTCTTCCAATACAGAAAGCCGGGTATGCCCAGCAGCACAATCACCGTGCCCGCGAGCGATTCTTTAGGTCGAGTCAGGATCGTATTCAGTGTCCATGCGGTGCCGATAATCACATAAATCGCCGGCAGCCAGGGATAGCCGGTGCACCGGTACGGGCGCGGAATGTCCGGACGCTTCCAGCGCAACAGAAACATGCCGATCACGGTGAGCGTGTACGACAGCACCATGCCGAACATGACATAGGTGTAGAGCTGGTCGTAACGCCCACTGAGCGTAAGAACGGCTGCCCAGAGACCTTGTCCAATCAGGCTGAAGGCGGGCGTGCGCCACTTGGGATGAACCTGGGCCATGCTACGAAAGAACGCGCCATCGCACGCCATGGCGTAGTAGACACGCGCCCCCGAGAGGGTGCAGGTGGCGGCAGCGCCGAAGCATGAGACTGCGATCATGGCTGAGAGCCAGATCGCGGCTCTGGAAGAAAACAGCGCGACAGCTGCAGCGTGCGCGATGGTCTCGTGCCTGGCGACTTCGGTTCCGGGCAGCGCATATACGTAGGCCACGTTCATGGAAACGTAGATCCCGCCAACAATCACGACCCCCAGCAGCATGGCGAGCGGAACGTTGCGGCGTGGTTCTTTCACTTCTCCGGCGACCCAGGTGATGTAGACCCATCCGTCGTAGGCCCAAAAAACGGCAATCATGCCCACGCCGATGGCCGAAAGTAGCTGCCAGGGGCCGAGACCCAGCGTGAGGCCTCCCGTCGGTCCCCAAGCTTCGGTAGTGAAGTGTGACCAGTCACCCTTGCCGACGGCGAATCCGAGGATGACGAATGCCGCCATGGCAGAAAACTTCGCCCAGGTTGCGACGTTCTGCAACATCGCGCCGCGACGCAGGCCTATCACGTTCATCCCGGTCATGACGGCGATCAGGATGAGTGCCAGGAGATGGGCGCGAGTCACCGCGATTCCTGCCAGCGAGAAGACTATGTGTTGCTGCGAGAAGAGGTGAAATATCTGGCCGGTGTATGCAGCAGCGCCCACCGACAGCGCGGCGATGCTGCCACCGTTGGCGACGCTGAAGAGCATCCAGCCGTAGAGGAAGGCGACCAGATCGCCATAGGCCTCGCGCAGGTAGACGTATTGGCCGCCGGAGTCGGGGAACATTGAGCCCAGCTCCGCGAAGGCGAAGCAGGCGCAGAGCGAAATCAGACCACCCAGCACCCACACCATCAGAAACCAAGCAGGGTGGGGAAGCGGCGCTGCGATGTCTTTGGCGGTAAGAAAAATGGAAGAGCCGATGATGCCGCTGACCAGAAGCAGCACGGAATCGAGTAGGCCGAGGCCGCGAACCAGCGTCGGCTGCGAAGGTGAAGATTTGGTGTCGGGGCCTGTAGAGATCGCGACGGAATCCATGGTCATCCGATGCCTAATTCATCGGGGGATTCCAGCGGGGTTCCGCAGCGGCGGCAGATTACCGCGGAACAGTCTCCGCATATCAGCGGATCGTCGACTTCCTTGGCGCATTGCGGGCAATAGAGCGGTCCAGGTTCAGGCGGCGGAGGCGGATTCTGAGGACGTGTCCCCATGAAGAAGAAAACTGTAGCACAGAGCGGGAAGTGCCGTCCTCCGCGATAAGAGTTCCCCCCCCGCTGCGACCGGGAAGCATTCATGTTAAAAATAGATAATGGCGCAAACCACTAAGGACGCGAAGGTCACGAGGGAAACCAACTTGCCTGATAAACCTCTCACTCCCGACGAAAAGCTGCGATATGAATTCAATCGCTGGGCCGCCGAAGGCGAGGGCGAGAAGATGGAGCGGCATCATCTCGACATCACCGCCAAGACGATTCGGTTAATGAACCTGCGTCCTGGCGAGCGCGTGCTCGATCTGGGATGCGGTTCGGGATGGGCAACGCGTCTGTCGGCCCGGCTGGTTGGTGACGGGCCAGAGGGATTCGGGCAGGTCGTGGGTCTAGATGTTTCGGATGAAATGGTGCGGCAAGCGCGGGAAGCGTCGAAGGACTTTGAGAATATTTTGTTTGTTTGGGGCTCGGCGCAGCAGATTCCGTGGGAAGAGAATTTCTTTGATAAAGTTCTGTCGGTCGAATCTTTTTACTACTATTCCGATCAGGATCGCGCCCTGATGGAGTTATTCCGCGTTATGTCTCCGCGGGGCAAGCTGTTTATTCTGATCAATCTCTACAAAGACAATCAATATTCGCTGCAGTGGGTAGACCAGCTCAAGGTTCCGGTTCACGTTCGCTCTTCCGCGGAGTATGTTGATTTGCTGAAGAAGCACGCGTTTGAGAACGTAGAAGCGCGCCGTATCCCCGACGACACGCCCACGCCAGATGGCTACAAGACAAAGTCGTTCAACAGTCTGGAGGACCTGCGAGCCTTCAAGCGCGAAGGCGCGTTGCTGCTGATGGCTTCAAAACCGGATCTTCGCACGCCAGCTCCGGGATACACGATTTATTAGAGTATTTCAGCGCTCTCCGCGGCCGTACTCAGCGAACTCTGCGATCCAAGCTTTTAGATTTCGCTATCGTCGTCATTATCCTCATCGCGGTCGCGTCCACCCAAATCCTTGACCGGGCTCAAAGCGCGGCCATCCTCAGCATGGCGAATCTCAATTCTGCCGTTTACATTTTCCAGCTTGATCCGCGCGCCTCCGCCAGCCAATTCTCCACGCATGTCGCGGCCCACGTACCTGTGACGATTCACGTGCAGGCCGAAATCGTTCTCGATGTCGCCCGAAACTGTATTGGCTTCGATTTCGGCCTTGGCGTCCGACGGAATCGTGAGCTTCACCGATCCATTTACTGAGTTTAGCTCGAGGGCCGATCGGTTGAGATGTGAGAAGCGGGCATCCAAACGGCCGTTGATGGTGGAGAGTTGTGCGCGGCCTGAAAGGTCTTTGGCTTCGAGCTCGCCATTGATGCAACTCGCCCGTACTTCACCGCTAACGCGGGCGACATCGAGCGATCCGTTGATCAGCTTGATCTCGTCCAGATGCGCACCAGGCGGAACGGTGATTGTGTATTCGACGCTCGGCGGATTGTTGTGCCAGTTGTCGTCGTTCCAGGTTTGATCGCGGTCGCGGTACTTTGTGCGAATGGAAACATAATCCTTGCCTGCATCGATCTCAATGCGAGCTTCATCGAGCCGCTCTTTGGTGTTCGCGCTCTTGATGGCATCGACCTTGACTTCATTCCGGTCCCAGGTGGAGATGTGCACCGGGCCGTTGATATTGTCGAGCTCAACGCGGCCATCGGGAGTGAGGGTGTAGGTCTGGTGAAATTCTTCCGTGACGGCTCCCCGGTAATCGGAGGCGTGTGCTCCCACGGCGAGCATAACCAGCGCGCAAGCAGTTCCGAGAGTGGCGCCAAACCAGGTGGCGATTTGGGAATGACGATTCATGGTTCCTCCCTATTTCTACAACGTCTTAGACGGTACTCGAAGGGATTCGTGAGTGCCGTAGTTGAATGGGTTCGGTTTTGCACCGGGAGAGTGTAAAGATTACCTCGGTTACGTTCGTTGGCATTGCCGGATAGGGGACAATTGCGATAACGGGTAAGAGAGGTCTGCGAATTGAAGTGCGGCACACGAAAATCGACCTTGCGGCGGTGGGGACGCCTTTCATTCCGAGTCTCCTGTCTGTTCGTTTCCTTTTTGTTTGCTTTTCTTGGTGCGGAAAGAACGGGTGCGCAGACGCTAGACCCGGAGAAACCGGTTCCTATCCTCAGCGGCGGCGCCGGGTACTTCACCAATGTCACTGGAGGTCAAGCCCAGCTCAACCCAAAGACGAGTCCTGTTCTCCTGCTACCCATCGGTGACCGCTGGCTGATTGAATCTAGAGGGGAATTCGAGGGGGATTTTCGGCGTACTGGCGGTACTGGAACCTATGCAGGCCCGGTCAACAAGCATCTCGACTACTTCGAACTCGACTACATCGCCAACCATTACCTCACGGTCACGACGGGCCGGTTCTTGACCCCTTTCGGCATCTTCAACGAGCGGCTGTATCCCATTTGGATACGTAGTCTGCAGCCTGACCCTCTCATTTTTCCGATCGCGACCGGCTCCAGCGACGGAGCCATGTTGCGTGGTGGATTTCCGTTTAACGCCAAAGCCAACATGAACTATGCAGCCTACGTCTCAGTCACCAGCATCGGCCTCGGCGGGGTCGAATCAGAACGTCTGGCGGGAGGGCGAATGGGCTTCTTTCTGCCAGGCCCGAGGATCGAGGCCGGCGCGTCCTGGCAAAAGTTGCTGCAAGATGAGCGTTCGAATGCGTTTGGATTTCACTTTGCGTGGCAGCCGGTCCGTCTGCCTCTCAATCTGCGCTCGGAGTATGCCCGATCCTTCCAGGGGAGCGGGTATTGGATCGAAGGAGCATACCGCCTAACCCAGGTTCCATTCTGGCAGAAGGCAATGCGCCACACGGAAATTGCGGCGCGCGCCCAGCAATTCTTTATCGGCCAGATCAGTCATAACGACGCTCAACAATATGGCCTGCCCGGTGTAAGCACTCGCGAAGGCGACTTGGGACTTAACTACTACTTGCACGATGGACTCAAGGCTGCGGCCAGTTATGGCCGCCAATTCAGCTCGAATGGAAATTTGAATCTATGGACGGTGGGGATTGCTTACCGCTTCGCCTTGGCACTCGGACGGCTGGGGGCACAATGAAGGCAACGACTATTGCCGTTGTCTTGAGCGCGCTGGTGCTGGTTTCACTCGGTGCTGCCGCCACGCCGCCGGGGAAGAAGGCGAACACAGTCGCCGCCATCGTGACCAACACCGACAATGCAGACACCATGCGGGTACAAGGGGAGGTACGTTTTCGCACCAACTGCGGCCGATGCCACGCGGCTCCGCACAAGTTTCCTCCGCGCATGATGGCCACTATTATTCGCCATATGCGGGTTCGGGCGACCATCACGGATGAAGACATGCGTCTCGTCCTCTTTTACATGACGCAGTAGCTTTCTCCCGGGTTTTGACGGGTAGGAACGTGGGGAAATTGATTCTTCCTGGGTTCTTGAGAATCGCCGCGGCTGCCGTGGTCTTTACCGCGCTGCCTTTTCACGCCCAGATCCGCGTCATTGAATTGCTGGCGGACAAGGACAGCCGGTATAAGATAGGCGGAACGGCCAGTCCAGAGATCACATTGACCGCTGGAGAACAAATACTTTTGCGCGTAACCGCGCGCAGGGGAAAATCGTGGAATCGCGATGGATCGATACATGGCTTCACCCTGGTGCGAGCCAAGGACCGGTCTAAAGTAGAGGGATGGAGCCTGCTGTTCAAGCCAGGCACGCAGCAGTTCCTTCTGACTGCCCCTGACGAGGCGGGCGACTATGAAGTGGTGTGCACCGTGATTTGCAGCGAAGATCACGAGGGCATGCACATGAAATTGGTCGTCCTTCCCAAAGCAAGTTGAGGAATAGAGCATGAATCGAATCGCAACCCTATGCGCAGCGGGGATCCTGGCATGGGCCAACGCGGCTTATGCTCAGGCTGGCGCGGTAAAGACATTTCGCGGCGAGGTTTCAGACAGTCAGTGTGCCCTTAACGTCCACTCCCTTACTCGTTCGCACGAAGAGATGCTGAAATCAAAGTCCATGGGCGGGACGTCGCGTTCGTGCTCTCAGTACTGCATTGACCATCTGGGAGGCGAACTGGTCCTATCGTCCGGCGCCACGGTATTTCGCCTCGACAATCAGAGTGCTGCGCGCGAGTATGCCGGTCGCAAGGCTAAGGTAGTCGGCATACTCGATCCTAGAACCAAGACTATTCACATTGTGAGCATTGTCCCCGAAACGCAACCGCCATCTCGGTGAGAGCGCGTTCTCGCCCATGCGGCAACCTCATCCCGCGCCGTGCCTGGTCCGCTGACCGTTCTTCGCTTCTGCCTCTGTCAGCAAATACACGCCCAAGATCGTCATCTCTGGCTCAATCGGGTGGCGATAACGCTGGTTGGGAAAGACGATGTAATAGATAGCGGGATAAAGCAATACCAGCCAAAACAAGAGCCAGGCGCCAGGCTTACGCTGGCGCAGGGAGCGTATCAGACCCCAGAACAACAGCACAGAGGAGGCCAGGAATAAAGAGTTTTTAACTTGCGCCAGCCACCAGGTCTGGGCCAGACGCGGTGCCCCAGCCCAGTAGTAAACGAATCGCTTGATGCACAGTGTGGCGAAACGTGCGTAGTCCTGCCTGATGTAATCGAACGCCTGACGCTTGCGCATGGCGATGTAGTCGATCTCGCCCATGGCCCTGTACTGACGCATTGCATACACATCCTGCGTTGGATGGATATATTGCATCCAGGTGCCGTCGGCTCCGTTTCCGTTGCCCAAGCGAAGCTCGGCGCCAAAATTGTCGCGAATGAAAATGAACTTGTCGAACGTTCGATAGTTGCGGACCAGCCAGGGCGCGATGCAGGCGAAGAAAACAGCCGCGGCTACTACCACGCCCTTAAGCGATGGCTTGTACTTTTTCGCGCGCCGATACCACGCCCATAATCCCGAAGCGGGTAAAAACGCCACCAGCACCGTGCTGGCCAGCGCGGCCAGTCCCCAAAGCAGCCCAAATGCCAGCCATGGTTTTAGCCCGTTCCCATCTTCCATGGTGAGCGTCAGCCAGAAAAGGGTCGTCAGCAGAAGCGCGGAGAAACTTGTCTCCCACACCCAGCGCGTGCACCAAAACATCACGTAAGGCAACAAGGCCCACGTCCACGCGGAGCCAACGGCAACTTTTTCGGAAAAGATTCGGCGCCCGATCAGAAAAATCGGAATGCAGGTAAGAGCGGAAAAAATACTGTTGATTGTCAGCAACACGAATGCCGACGCATGCGAGTAAGTGCCGAAGATTCGAAACACTCCGCCGATCAGATAGGGGTAGAGGGGCGACACCCAAGCCGTGGGCCCAGTCTGCGCCCCAAAAGGATTGCTGAAGCCCTGACCCGAAGCGATGGCTGAGCCAATACGGCCCATTTCCCAGCCGAAACTGAAGTTGTCTTCCGTGCTCTTGAACTTGTAGGTGTGAGCGACAATGATCCATCCCACGCGCAGAATGAACGCGATGGCGACCATCCAGAATTGCGATGTGCGGATGCGAGCCCAAATCCGAACCAGGGTGGCCGCGAAGTTCGAATTTGCAGGCAGAGCAAGTGTGTTTAGCGGCATGGATATTCTATTTGTAGCTGAGGAGAAGAAGAGGAGCAAATCGGATGCGCGAGTGGCCGGTCGTTCGACCGGTACCAATCGAAGCTAGGACGTGTTTAAGGCAGACAGGAAGGTCCTGTAATCTGCTTCTCCGAACAAGACGAACCTGACCAACTGAATTGAGCTCCGCGGAGTTTCCCGCTCATATTCGCGCACTGCGCCGAGCATCGTCTCGGCGCACTCCTCCACGGGAAAGGCAGCTACGCCGGTGGCGAGAGCAGGAAAAGCTACACTCTTTAATTGCAGTTCCTCGGCGCGACAAAGGCTGTTCCGGGTGGCGTCGGCGATGATGGCGGCGCTCGAAAGCGATCCGGGGCGCTTGGGAACGCGTGCATCTTCTGGACGATGTCCCATCGCCGCGGCGTGGATCACGTATTTGTTGGGGAGGCGGCCCCCACCCGTCACTGCAGCTTGGCCAAGCTTGATCGGGCCTTTGGCTTGGCCTTCGCGGTCAATCTCGCTGCCGCCGCGACGGAGGATTGCTCCCGCCACGCCAGAACCTAGGATCAATTCGGTGTTCGCGGCATTGACGATAGAGTCTATGTCGGCCTGTCGGGTAATATCGCCTTGGACGATCTCGATTCTCAAATCATGAACCCCATTCTCGGCTTTGCCGCAGCCTGGCTTCCGTCCCGCTGGGTGTACGGTGTTGGACCGCTCCGCACCTTGCGCGCATACCGCTCGAGACTAACAAGGAGAAGCCATGTTTGAAAGGCTGAAACAGAGAGTCGTGGAGAGCTACGCTGGCGCCATCGGCTGGCTATGTAGCACAAAATCTTGTGCATTTCGCGAACATTTTCACTGCACCCCTTGCCGGCTGCATCCTGCGACCCGAATATCGCGGATTCACAGAACATACAACTCTCCTGCCAGGCTTCTCGCTCCAAGATGCAGTGCCCGAGTTGATTAGGAGTCAGTTAATCGATAAGGGGGTGATAGAGTCTCGTTGCAGTAATGCGACATTTTCTGATTGCAACAACAAGACCTAAGGAACGGCCGCTAAAGCAGGGCGGCCGGAGAGGTTGTAGATGCGGGGCATCGGAGTTTTTCTTTTATGTGCGGTGGTGATGGGCGCAGGGCGGCGTTGGGCGTGTTCTTCGAGCGGCAGAGGGCAATTCGAGGAGAAGGCGGCCCCCCGCGATAGACGCGCAGGATGCCCTCGAGCTGATGGGAGGATTGACACCTGTCACGGCCGCCCCATCGCCTGCTTTTGCGCTGCTGGATTCCGCACTTAAGAACTATAATTAGCGACTGAGGGTTCCCAATGGGCTGGCTGCAAAACAAGTTTGAAAAGAATTTCCTGATTAGCACGGTCGATTACGTTTTCAACTGGGCGCGCAAATCGGCCGTCTGGCCGATGACCTTCGGCCTGGCGTGTTGCGCCATTGAGATGATCGCCTCTTCCACGGCGCGTTTTGATATCGCGCGCTTCGGCTCAGAGGTTTTTCGTCCCAGCCCACGGCAGAGCGATTTGATGATCGTTGCCGGCACCGTGACGCTCAAGATGGCGCCGGTGGTCAAACGCATCTACGACCAGATGCCTGACCCTAAGTGGGTGATCTCGATGGGTGCATGCTCATCGGTAGGCGGGCCGTTCAATACTTACGCGGTGCTGCAGGGCGTCGACAAAATTGTCCCCGTGGACGTTTACGTCACCGGTTGCCCGCCGCGCCCGGAAAATCTTTTCTACGCGCTGCTCAAGCTACAAGACAAGATCGACACCATGACCCTGGCCAAGAGGCCCACTGAGGTTCGTATTGATCCAAATATGGTGGAGAACTTTAAGCGTCAGGTAATGATCGCGCAGACGCTGCAGCCAAAATGACCGCGCTTAGCGAGCGTAAGCGAAGCGGGAACCCGCTGCGGTCATCCTGAGCGAAGCGAAGGATCTGAGTCAGCAATCAACATTCGGCCACTGGTCTGCGGCGGGTCCTTCTTTACTGGAGTGTTCGAACGTAGCCCCAGAGGGTTGAACGCTGAGTGCTCATCCACAACCATGCCCAACTTCACCAAACTCACCACCCAATCCGAGCTCCCCGACGAAAGCGAAGCGAAAGAATTTCCCTGCGGCGACAAAGTAATCTGTATCGCCAACGTCAACGGCACAATCAGCGCCATGGACAACGTATGCCTGCATCGCGGCGGGCCCCTGGGGCAGGGAATGATTGAAGGCAACAAGCTCGTCTGCCCATGGCACGGGTGGCAATGGGATCCGAAGACGGGCGAGGCTGCGCACAATCCCAGCGCGAAGGTCGCCGTGTATCCCCTCAAGATTGAAAATGGCGATGTGCTGGTTGAAATTTAACATCATGACTGGCCAAAGCTCATGAGTCCGGTTACTCGCTTTTTCACGGCATGGGTTTTCGCAAACTGCTTCCACCTCGAGTTACAGCGCTACGGCGGCGCTTTCCGGCCAGGACAGCGGTCCGGAAGGATTCAGCTGCGGAGCTTATCCCAGAAGCTTCAGGAACTTTGAGGACTGATTCTCGTATCGCGGAAACACCTCATTCAGATTCTTGTTCTCCATGTGGCGGGCGACGGCTTCACCCAGCACTTGGCGAAAGTCCGTGGTTAAAGCCAAGTCTCGGCCTTCGTAGAGTTGGGATTGATCAAGCCCAGGCCAGCGTCCGTAAACTTTTCCACCCTTGACCGGACCGCCCAGAACAAACATTACATTGGCATGGCCGTGGTCGGTGCCGCGGTTGCCGTTTTCGCGGGCGGTGCGGCCGAATTCGGACATTGTAATGATGACCGTGTCTTCGCCCAGGTCACCCAGGTCGGTCCAGAATGCCGCCAGTGATTCCGAGAACTTACGCAGCACATTAGCAATTTGGCCTTCGGTCGAGCCCTCATTCACGTGGTGATCCCATCCGCCGATGTCAGCAAATGCCACTTGCACGCCGAGATTCGCCTTGATGAGTTGAGCGAGCTGGCGCAGGCTGTCGCCGAAGCGCCCTCGCGGATAGTCGGCTCCGGGCGCGGCCCTGTACTTGGCCGGATCGGCGGACTTCAGCATCTTCACCGCGTCGAAAGTTTCTTCGCCGCTGCCGTGCAACATTGCGTCCAGAGAATGGTTGTACATGGCTTCGAATGTACTGGCCACGAGCGACGCTTTCTGGCTCCGGCCTCCGATAGTAAAATCGTTGATACTGTTCAACGCCACTGCCGGCTCGGTGCCGCTCAAGATCCGCGGCAATGATGGACCTAGAGCGATGGCGCGAAACGCCGGCTTCTCTGATGGCTGTGGCAGCGCATGCAAACAACGATTAAGCCAACCATCCTCGGTAGCTTTGACGCCCGGCGTGCCGGCCTCCATGTAATCTTGGGCGTCGAAGTGCGAGCGTGTCGTGTCGGGAGATCCTGCCGCATGCACAATCGCCAAGTGACGTTGCCGCCATAAAGGCTGGAACGGCGTCAACGAAGGGTGCAGTCCGAAAAAGCCATCGAGGTCGAGCACGGCTTTATGAGGAATGTTAATGTTCGGGCGCATTGCGTAGTATTGCTGCTCGCCATGTGGAACAACAATATTCAAGCCATCTGCGGCCCCTCGTTGGAAAATTACCACCAGGCGTTTGTTATGGGTGTTCGAACCCACTGCGCCCCAGGCAGCGCGAGCCAGGAAGCTGGGCACAGCCGCCGTGCCGACGACGGCAAGAGCCCCCTTGCGAAGGAATATCCGGCGTGTAATTCCCATAACGTTTCCGGTAGAGACGTAGCGCCAAGAAAAGACGTAGCAAGCTACGGCTTTACGTTCAACAGCTATCTCCTCTGAAACTCCGGCGAGCCTAGCAGCAAGCCCGCAATCGTAGTTATGTCAGCGGGCCGCAGGGGACCGTCCACCTTACGCTGACTGATCTTGGGATCTTCCAGCCGAGCCGCAATTGAATCGTGCGTTTGCTTCGACACGTCGCCGGCCAGCAGCGCGTTCTCCAGTGCAGCCAGTGCTTGAGTCGAATCCGCGGGCGGAGATCCGTTCCGCATCAATTGGGTCGAATCCACTTTAACCCCACGAACTCTGCCGCTGCTCAGCACGACGGCAAAATTCATGCGGCCAAGCAGGGCGCTCGAATTCACCCAAGTCTCCGCCTTCATGGAATAACCCGTTGGAGGCTGCATGCCGTAAAGGGCCATGCCCATGTTGTTTAATTGCCGGGTCAGTTGCATTGCGTCCGTCACGTCCACGCCGGTGGCGCGTACGGCGGAAGCCACAAATTCAAGCGGAGTTTTTATCTTGGCACGGTAGGCGCCATCAGCCCAAAACTCAGGCGAATGAAAAAGCGTGCGCAGCACTTCGCGGATGTCGCCCTTTTGCTTCAAAAATGTTTTGCCATCCGGTCCACGAGAGCGTCAGGCGGATCATCGGCCACAAAGCGCTGCGCCAGTTGCAGTGAGACGAAGTGTGCAGTCTGGGGACTGGTCGCCAACAAGTGGAGCACCTCGTACCCTTCGCCTTCGCCCTTATCCTTGATTTTGTGGCCGAGGACAAACTTCGATCCCGGCTCGTGCATCCGCGGATCGAACCTGAAGCCGCCGCCCTCTTCTGGTTTGTCAATCGTCCAACCGGTGAAGACCTTGGCAACTTCGGTGACGTCCCGCTGGCTGTATCCGCCGTTCACGCTTAGCGTGTGCAATTCCATTAACTCGCGGCCGTAGTTTTCATTCAGTCCGCGATTGCGCTTGCTGCGTGCATTTGGATAGCGACGTGGCGGTGGGAAACGACCGGGATACCGCCGGAGGTAAGGACCGTACGGTCTCATTGGCCGTGACGGAACGCCGTTCGCCGCGAGCGAGTTCGGCCCCACGCTCATCCAATTGTCGAGAAAGAACAACATTGCCGGACTCTTTGCCGTCGCAACCAACAGGTCTTCGAACTTGCCCAACACGTGCGGACGTATGACGTCGCGCTCATAGCCCGTCACTAGGAACCGGTCAGCACCTTTGCCGATGAACACATTGAAATGATTGAACCAGAAGTCAGTCATCACCTCTTCAAGTTGGCGATCACTATAGATTGCTCGCATCAACTTGGCTTCCGCGAGTTCTTCCCCAACAATCATCAGAGGGGCGCTCATTGCCAGCAAGGTTTCTTTCTGCTTCGGATCCATGCCCTCGAGAAATTCCTGCCCTTTTCCGCCTCGCAGGGAGTCGGCCAAGGCACGCTGCTCTTGCTGCGACATCTCGAGCACTTGCTTAAAACGCTGATCAGGAGGAAGGTCGATCAGTTGTTGAACCTTCAAGTCTGCGTAGAGACGGTCTTCGCGGTTCCGAGCCTCGGCATCTTGCCCAGGTGTTGGCTTCATTTCCGCGGACACGCCTGCTGCACGGTTATCCGGAGCCGCGACAGCATTGGAGTGATCGGTATGGTTTGGGTTTACCGTACTGGGATTGCCTTCGGCCGTGGCGGCGCCTCCTGAGCGGTCCGCACGACCCATGGTTTCGCCCGCCTTATCAGCCGAAGGATTCGTATCGACGGGGGCATCCGTGCGCTCGCCCGCAGCGGGCGGGGAACTGAGGCCACGGTTGGCGGCATGGGGGCCATTGCCGTCTGACGCCGCTCCCGTGCCGCTGCCGTCGGCCCCGCGTTCTTGCTTCTCCTCGAGACGCGCAATCAGCACCTGATAAACTGCGCGCTGCGCAGGATCGGACGGCATCGAACGCTTTCCTTTCATCACCTCCCTGGCTCTCCGCTGGTCAGGGAAATTGTCCAGAATTTCGTGAACATCCATGCGCAATGTGCGGAAGGGTGCGAGGCGCGTCTCCAGCGCTTTGTCGTTGATCTTGTCAGGATGCAACTGCAGGTCGATCCACTTGTCTACCCCCATGTTCAACACTGCTGGGACGTCTCCCGGACGGGGACCGAAGGTGAGACGGTTGAGGGCATGCAGCGCACGCTTTCGCTCGTTCTGAGTGGCTTCCGGTGGCTTGTCCTTTTTCCGTGCCAGCAGTTGCGGAGCAGCATAGGCCGGGATCAGGCAAAGCACGGAAACGACAAGCTGCGTGCGGCGCAATCGCATCGGAACCCCGGACAAACGCTAGCCAAGACGTCTCCATTATCAACCCCGCAGGCAGAAAAAGTTTCGGTAAAGGGGTTAGTTCAGAAGTTTCAAGGTTCGGAGGGGAGCCGTACGAGGCCGAAGCCGGACCGCTGCGACGCCAACTGGATGAGTTACCCGCTAGGAGCTACAAACCAGCTACGTCAGATAGAGCTTCCCATGTGAAACTTTGTGCTGCAATGTAGCTGCAAGATGATCAATATCGCTGGCCGCGATGTTCACCGTCATGCGGTCTGCCAACAAGGGCGTACGATTGCTGCCTATGGCGTCGCGGCGCATCTGAATCAGCAACGCATGCACAACATTGGGATCGTATTTCTGCGGCGCCATGCGCACCAACTCACTGAGCGCAGCGCCGACGGAATAGGGTTGGCGGTAAGGTCTAATGCTGGTCATGGCGTCGAACGTATCGGCGAGCCCCACGATGCGCACCGGCATGGGTAGTTCATCGGCGGCCAAAGCATCTGGATAGCCTGAGCCGTCGCTGCGCTCGTGATGCCAGCGCACGATCTCGGGAACCTTCGGCCACGGAAACTGCACGCTGCTGACAATCTGGTGGCCAACCACCGTATGGTCAGCCATCTCGCGAAACTCCTCGGGATCAAGAGCTGAAGGCTTACCGAAGAGTCGGCGGTCAACGGCAACTTTTCCAATATCATGCAAATACCCTGCACTGCGCAGGGCGGCGACTTCGCCTGGTTCCATCCCCATGGCTTCGCCGATGGCTGCCGCATAGCGCCCCACGCGCAGCGAGTGCCCGTGAATGTTGACGTGTTTTACGTCGATGGCCGTGGCGAAAGCCTCCAGGGCGTTGTCGTAGAAACCGTGCAGTGACGCCATCAGGCGGAGATTTTCAGAGACGCGCTGAGCAACCGTCTGCGTGAGCGTGTGGTTGTGAACGGCGAGGGCGACATAGCTGCACAGCAACTCCATGGCGTCGAGATCCGCATCTTCGTAAATAGCGTCTCCGGGCCGTCGGCCCAGCGCGACGACACCGGCGAGCTTGCCCATGGCCTTCAGCGGAGCCAGGCACCTGAAAAGCTCGGGCGCCACATTGCCGTTGGAACTTAGGAATACTGAATACGTGGAAGGATTCAGGACGATTGGCCCGCGCAGGCCGGTCAGCGCGTGCACGTGCTTGGGCAGCAGGGGTATGAAGGAGGGCTCAGGCAGCAGGGCAAATCCCTGGGCTGCGGCCGAGGTTAGAGCGGCCGGCTTCTCGTTGAAGAGAAACAGCGCACCTTCGCGCGCGCCTGCCGCTTCGATGATGGCCGAGAGCATGCGCCGCGAAGTTTCACTGAACTCTTGCTCGCCCGTTAACTCGGGCCCGAGTTCAGAAAGCGCTTCTACCGTGCGCAGAAGCCGCCGGAAATTGTTAATCTGTACTGCCACCTTTTAGTGGTCAGCGAAGAAAACCAGAGCAGAATGAGCGTATCACGCAGCAAATGCGCGCCGCGAGTGCGGATTGTTGGTTAGTTTGGTGCTGTAACGTTAGGCGGAAGAGTTTACGAGTTGGATTCTGGTCGCCGATTGAGGGCAAGGTAGATCGGACATGGCGCAAGTGCAGAGTGGTGCTTCAGTGCTGGTCGCAGGCGGGCGCGGTTTCATTGGTCGATCCGTATGTGCGCTTCTCGAGCAGGAAGGTTATCGGATACTCTCTGTGGATCAGGCGAATGATCACACACTGCATTTTAATTCTTCCCGCTCGCAGCGGAATTTGCAGTGTGACCTTGCCGACTCCGCACAAGTCCGGAAGTTGTTTGCCACGGAGTCAGTCGACGGAATCATTCACCTGGCTGCCGTGTTGCCAACCGCGGCGCAACGCGACCCGCTCCGGGCAACGCGAGTAAATATCGGCGGCAGCGTCAATCTGCTGGAGATGGCGCGGCAGTTTGCCGTGCGCCGTTTCGTATTCTCCAGCTCACTGAGCATCTATGGAACACATTCGCTGGAAGAGTGCGTTTCGGAGGGGCACCGCGCCTGCCCGGAAGATCTCTACGGTGCAGCAAAACTATACATCGAGCGACTGGGAGAGGCCTATCGGCAACAACACGCGCTGGATTTCGTCAGCCTTCGTATCGGGCGAGTGGTCGGTCCCGGTGCGCAATCCGAGTCGTCCGCCTGGAGAAGCGAGATTTTCGAGTATCTCGGAACCCAAGAGCCCAGGGAGGTTGTTGTCCCCTTCAGACCTGCAGGGCGACTCTTACTTGTCCACGTGGATGATGTCGCGAAGATGCTGCTCATTCTACTGCATGCTGGACCAACGAAGCATGCGGTTTACAACGCGTGCTGTGAATCTGTGTGCGTGGCAGATTTGAAGCACGAGCTAGAGCGGCTGAACCCGAACATCACTCTGAGAGTGGGAACCGGAAATGCCGTGGGAAATCCACAATTCTTGAATGCCACGCGCTTCGAGTACGAATTCGGTTTTCGCCCTGCGCTCATATCCGAGCAATTGCGGCGCGCAGCAGGGAAGTCTAACGCCTCTTAAAAATGTTCCTTTAACTCCGCAAATCGTCCAACGATAAGCAATTGCTGCTGCGGCGGCGCAGTATTCACTTCCTCATGTTCAAGAATCCAAGTGCTCCCGTGTGGCACAAGGACGGCGTGGAGGCCCGCGGCAAGCGCAGGATTGATATCGGACTTCGGACTGTTTCCCACCATCCAAGTAGAGTCGTGTGCAAGTTCGTATTTCTCCATCAAGGATGAGTATGCACCCACATCTTTCTCAGCCACGATTTCGACCGCCGAGAAATACTCCTTCAAGCCCGACCGGTCCACCTTCCCGGTTTGCTCAGCGATGGCGCCCTTGGTCATCAGGATGAGATGGTGCCGCGCAGAAAGATACTGCAAAGTCTCAGGCACCTCCGGCAAAATTTCTACGGGATGATCGGCAACAGTGTGCGCAAAACTGTTAATCTGCGCGTGCAGCTCGGGAGTAACGGGATGGACGCTGAGCCGTTCGAATGTGTCTACCAATGCGTGCGCAAAGCTGTGCAGGCCGTAGCCGTGCTTTACGATGCACTCTCGTTCCACATCATTCAGCACCTCTCGTACCTGCTCAGCAGAAAACTCGTGATGATTCAGAAAAGAAATAAAACGAGCGATCGCCCGCTCGAAATAAATATTGTTTTCCCAAAGCGTGTCATCGGCATCGATCAATAGCGTTTGGGCAGCATCGGAATTGTTAGGAGTGCCGGGCAAGTCGTGCTCCTCTAAGGAATCGCTTGTAGCCCCCAGCTACTAGCAAGTCGCAGACGTGGTGCGGCAATTCGCGCTTTAGGAATACAGCAGAAGAGCGACCGTAACCATGATCTGAAGACAGTAAGGTCGTAGCCAGGAGCTAGGCGCCAGTCGCGAGAAGCGCTCACCCAACCCAGTCCACCCGCGCTTCCGGTCCAATGATCCCCGCCTTATGTCCCATATCGAGCAGCCGCCGAACCGCTTCGCGGCCTTCCGGGCCGTAGTCGAGGGTGCGCTCGTTTACATACATCCCGACAAATTTGTCGGCGAGCTGAGCATCAAGATCGCGAGCGAACTGCATGGCATAGCTTATCGCTTCCTCGCGATGATCGAGAGCGTATTGGATACTGTCGCGCAACGCGGTAGAAACGGACGACATGAGTTCTGGCCCCAAAGCGCGCCGAATTGCGTTGCCTCCGAGCGGCAAAGGCAGGCCCGTAACCTTCTGCCACCACTTCCCAAGGTCCACGATGCGGTGCAGTCCCGACTTGTCATAAGTGAGCTGGCCCTCGTGAATGATGAGCCCAGCCTCATGCTTACCCTCGAGCACCTGCGGAATAATCTGATCGAAGGGAACAACTTCGGTCTCAACCCCTGGGGCGAAAAGATTGAGTGTCAGATATGCCGTAGTCAGCGTCCCTGGCACGGCAATCCGCTTTTTCTTGATCTCGCTCTCCGTGAAAGCACGGCTGGCCACGACCATCGGGCCGTAGCCTTCGCCCACACTTCCCCCGCTCGACAATAGCGCGTAGTTTTCCTGAATGTACGGATAAGCATGAAAAGAAATCGCCGTCACATCGTAGACGCCATCGTGAGCTCTGCGGTTAAGCGTCTCGATGTCGCAAAGCGTGTGGGTAAAACGCAAGCCGGACACGCGGACTTTATTGGTAGCCAGACCGTAGAACATAAATGCGTCGTCCGAGTCTGGACTATGCGCCACCGTGATCTCGCGCGCTTCACTCGACTTATTACCGCGAGCGACTCCCTGCTCTTGTTCGGAAACAACTGTCATATCGTCGGAATCCAATCTACTCATGCTTGAACTTTCGGACCACGCCGAAGTCGCGTAGCCAGCGCGGCCGCCATCATCACTTTGATCACTTCCGCAAAAACAAACCAGTAAAGCCCCCACCGCAGCGCTTGCGACACGGAGTGAGTCAGCACCGCCAGCCACGTTAAGCCTCCGGTGAAAAGAACAACCTCGCCCAGCAACCCCGCAGCCGCAGCCCGGGCAAAGCTCTTTCGCCCCCGTTCCATGATGAACCCGGTGAAGCCTGCCACCAGCGGGTAGGCCAGCAGAAATCCGCCGGTCGCACCCATTAACCGCGCGAGTCCACCGGGACCGATAGGATTGAACACCGGGAGACCGATCGCACCTTCCGCGAGATAAAGAAGCAGCGCCGCGAAACCGCGCTTGCTGCCCAGCAACATTCCTACCAGCAGCACGCCAAAGTTTTGCACGGTCAGCGGCACCGGGGTGAAAGGTAGAGGGATAGTAATTTGCGCGCACAGCGCCACCAATAAACTGGCACCGACTACTAAGGCTACTTGTCGCGCGGTTTCGACGCCGCGTCCCTGCGAGGCATCTATCGCCTGAATTGACGGTTTTGTCATGAAATTTCCTTGGATGGGCGACGCCCTATCATTATTCAGTTGTGCCGGATTGAGGCCCGCGTTCCCCTTCGCTCAACAATCCTTCCTGGGACGCCTGTAAGCCCTTCAAGCGGCGATGCAGCCTCATGTATAGGGCAATCGCAACACACACCACGACCAGGGTACTCACACCCAGGATCAGGAACCACCAGATCATCCGCACAGCCGATTAGGATATCAGATGATGGTTAGCCTTAGAGGACTGGGACACAGAGCACCGCCGGCATTGGCCTTATCTGGCTTCTCGCTCGGCTTTCTTTTGCCGCATCATCTCGACACGCTTGGCCAAAAGTTGCAGGCGGTCTCGTCCATACTTGGTGCGCGTGGCCACCTCTTCCAGACTATGGAAAGCTTGTGGGTCTCCAAGCTTCTCTCGCAATTCCTTCAGGATGGGTTGCACCTTAGCGAAGATCAGAAACATTTCGCCGCTAAACGCCGGTTCGAGAAAAAGTTCTTCGTTCAGAACACCCTTTAGGACGAACGAAGCGGTCATACCCCAGTAGCCAAGAGCCTGCCGCAGCCAATTGTTCTCTTGCGTACCGGCGGCTTGGGAGACTCGCAGGAATTCGTCAGTGCTCTGTGGGAAAAATTCGGCGCCCCACCAATGCCGGGCCTTCCGCATTTCTGTTTCGCGGCGCAGATCGTAAAGCTGGAGAATCAGTTGTGCATCAGCTACCGTAGGTTTTTTGGCCACGATTTCCTCCGCGGAATTATAACTGGTCTCAGAGCGTTGTTCGGGGATGCGTTAGAGACTAATGCCTCACGCTGGAGAATCTATGCCGAAGTCGCCGCGGCTTCTACCGCAGGCGCGGGCCGCTCATAATCGCACTCTTTGTTCGGGCAGGCGATTACGGTGCCGGCCTTCAAGTTCTTCAAAACCAGATATTCGCTGCCGCAACTCGTACACTTTTCCGCAATCGGCTTGTGCGCAGAGGTGAATTTGCACTTGGGATAATTCCCGCATCCATAAAATGTATTGCCCTTGCGCGCCCGCTTTTCGACGAGTTCGCCATCCTTGCACTCGGGACACTTCACGCCGATAAAGTTCTGCTTCACGTACTTGCATTCCGGATATCCGCTGCAAGCCGTGAATTCGCCGTAGCGTCCGTGGCGGATCATCATATTGCGACCGCATTTCGGGCATGGCTCATCGAGCGGAATGTCTGGAACTTTCTTGCCTTGATCCAGCCGCCGCGTGGTCTTGCAGTCCGGATATCCCGTGCAAGCCATGAATTGTCCGAAGCGCCCGCGCTTCAAAACCATTACACGGCCGCAGTTCTCGCAATATTCTTCCTGGGTAGTCTCCTGCACGTCGGCCGAATCCAGATCAGGCAGATTGATTGGATTTTCTTTCGTAAACGTGCAAGTGTTCGGATCTTCCTTATCGTAAGTGCTGCACGCATAGAACGATCCGTGCTTGCCCCACTTGATCACAAGCGGCGATCCACAGCGCTCACACTTCTCGTCCGTGGGCTTCTCCATGCGCTTGATGTTCTCCATATGCTTTTCGGCATAGCGGAGATCCTTTTGGAACTTTTTGTAGAAGTCAGCAAGCGTATCGGTCCATTTCTCTTTACCTTCTTCGATCTGGTCGAGGTCCTCTTCCAACCGCGCGGTGTATAAAATGTCGAAAATGTCGGGGAAGTTTTCGACCAGCAAGTCGGTCACGACCAGTCCAATCTCGGTGGGAGTGAATTTACCACCCAGCTTCTGCGCGTACTGCCGCTCCTGAATGGTGGTGAGAATAGCGGCGTACGTGGACGGTCGGCCGATCCCGCGTTCTTCTAATTCTTTAACCAGCGAAGCCTCGTTGTAACGCGGAGGCGGTTCGGTGAAGTGCTGTTCCGGCTTCAGAGCCTTGAGTGTGAGTTTCTGGCCAGCTTCCAGCGGCGGAAGCTTGTGCTTCAGTTCCTCGTCTTCCTCGTCCTTGCCTTCCTTGGATTCTTCATAGACTCTGAGGAAGCCATCGAACTTCAACACAGACCCGGTCACGCGGAACCAGAAGATTTCGTTACCATTCTTTGTTCTGGCATCAATATCCACCGTAGTCTGATCGAAAACGGCGGGCATGATTTGCGAAGCCACAAAGCGTTGCCAGATCAGCTTGTAGACCTTGAACTCATCTTCTTTCAAGTACGGCTTGATCTGGTCGGGATGGCGCATCGCCGAAGTCGGACGAATGGCTTCGTGTGCTGCCTGCGCTTCCTTCTTCTCCTTATATGTGTTCGGCGTTTCAGGCAGGTACGGCTGTCCGTACTCCTTGCCGATATATTCTCGGACTTCCTGAACAGCATCCGGAGACACGCGGGTCGAATCCGTACGCATGTAGGTGATAAGCCCGACTAGGCCTTCCTCGCCCAAGTCCACACCTTCATAGAGACGCTGAGCAATCATCATCGTGCGCTTGACGCTGAAGCGCAGCTTGCGGGCTGAATCTTGCTGCAACTTGCTGGTGGTGAACGGCGGAGCGGCATTGCGGCGACGCTCTTTCTTGTCTGCGGTACGAACCACCCAGTCGGCGTGTTCCAGTGCCGCGCGAATCTTCTCCGCATCCTCGCCGTTCGTGACTTCAATCTTCTCTTCGCCCTTGCCCAAAAAGCGGGCGTCGAACGCCGGAGGCTTAGGGGCGGCGAGGTTGGCGTCAATCGTCCAATATTCTTTCTTTTCGAACGCCTTGATTTCCCGTTCCCGTTCAACAATCAGGCGCAAGGCCACGGTCTGCACTCGGCCCGCGGAGAGGCCACGGCGAACCTTATCCCACAATAGAGGCGACACCTGGTAGCCCACGAGCCGGTCCAGGATGCGGCGTGTCTGCTGTGCATCCACGAGATTCTGATCAATGTCACGCGGATGTTCGAAAGCTTCCTGCACCGCGCGTTTTGTGATTTCGTTGAACGTCACGCGGCGAATGCGATCAGGTTCTCCGTCCTTCTTCTTTTTCTTTTTCTTCCTACCCTTCGAGCCGTTGTCGCTCAGCTCCTCCGCCAGGTGTGCGGCGATAGCCTCCCCTTCGCGGTCTGGGTCAGGAGCCAGATAGATGGAATCGGCCGACAGCGCCAGCTTCTTCAGCCGAATGAGGACTTTTTCTTTGCCGGGAATAACCACGTACTCTGGCTCAAAGTCGTTATCAGTATCCACCCCAAGAACGCTCTTGGGCAGGTCCTTGACGTGCCCCAGCGAGGCCTCGACAGTGAAGCCCTTACCCAGATACTTCTGGATGGTCTTCGCCTTGGCCGGCGACTCGACGATGACTAAACCCTTGGACAATTCTTCCTCATTTATAACGGTACTCGAATTTGACCCTAGCACGAAGTTGGCCGCGGCAACAAGTTACCGCGCGAAAGCTTCTCGCTCGCTAGCTCCTAGCACCCAGCTAAAATCGGACTCTGCAGAGGTTGGACGAGAGAGGCAACATTCGCTGCACCTCGAGCACCTTCCCCTCCAAATCGTCGAACTCATCGGCAGTAAGAAATTGCAAATCTTTGGCGAGCAGCAGGGGGTATTCCCACTTCGCCCGCCGAACCGCGAGCAACTTGAAGGGACCTCTTCATCTCGGGATCTGATCTCCGACCACACCCTTCGGCAATGTTCGCTCCGATAGAAGCAGAGGCGCATCGCAGTAGGCTCGTCAATCCGTACATCTCCTTTTTCAGGGATGCGTGGGTTTATTTGTATACAAACAATGTCAGCTCATGAGTCTTGGTCCATACTCGCAGCCCCGCCTTGTTTGAGCCAGAAGCCAGTAGCTAGAAGCTCGTCGCTGTTTCTCAAAAGTTTTTTACGGGATTCCTCCCCGGCATATGCCTCACTTTCCCCGCCAACTCCAATTCAAGGAGCGCCGCAAAACTTCTGAAGGGCGACATTTCTGTCTCCAGTTGCTCCACGATTTCATCGATATGCGTAGCTTGGTCGGCCTTGAGCGGGAACAGGATCCGGTTTTCGTGGGGTGGAAGCCCTTCGTCTGGAATAGAGATGCCGAAGATGGGCGGCCGGATTCATCTCCGGCGGGCTGGCCAGCACAAGTCGTGCTGCCGCAGGGAGATCCTCCCAAACGTCCTTCCACGTCGCGACCAGCTCCGCGCCTTGTTTAAATAGGCTGTTCGGCCCCACCGATACTTGCTCGTCACATTTGCCAGCGGTCCGACCCGGGCGCGGAAACTAATAGGCTGCGGAATATTCCGGTACGCGGGCGTAAGCGCATTGGCACGCCACTCCAACAAATGAATGGCGCTCGCAGATGTAGCAATTGAGATAGGCACGGATGACTCCACAACGAGCCCGCCGTGTTCGGCAGATTCTTAAATCTTTCGTTAACCGCTCCTGACTGGCACTTCAGCGGGACAGTTCTTGGCAACGCGCGGACAGTACTCACTTCGCGAAAGCCCCAAAAAAGGGAAGATGTCACGATGGTTTGCTAGAATCGGTGCAAGACATGAGCCGACTGCGCATCTCTGCAATTTCTTACCTCAACACCGCTCCCTTAATGTGGGACTTCGAGCATGGCCAGACCGGCAGCCAATTCGACATTGCCTACACGCTGCCGTCAGGCTGCGCTCAGCTTCTGGAGCAGGGAGGTGCCGATATCGGAATTATTCCCGCTGCCGCCTACGCGACCATTCCCGGTCTGCAGGTGTTGCCGGGCGTTGCCATCGCATCGCGCCGCCCGGTTCGATCCATCTTGATCGTAAGCAAAGTGCCAATCGAGAATGCCCGTACAGTCGCTTTGGACACCTCTTCCATAACATCAGTAGCCCTGGCAAGAGTGTGGTTCGAGAAATGGCTTGGCGGCGGAAGAACGTTCACCTCCATGGCGCCGAACGTGGAGAAGATGCTCGCAGTCCACGATGCAGCGCTTGTGATTGGAGATCCAGCGCTACAGGTGGATCGCACGCGTTACCTCACCATCGATCTCGCCGAAGAATGGATTCGCTATACCGGCAAGCCTTTTGTGTTTGCTTTCTGGGCGATTCGCGAAGCGGCACTGCGGGAGTCTGAGTCGTCGCTGGATCTGGCAGCCATCTTCCAGCAATCCCGCGACCACGGACTTCGTCCCGAAAGCCTCGATTACATAGCCCGTGAGTGGGCGCCACGTTTGGGAATCAGCGAACCTGACGTGCGCAGCTACCTCACCGAAAATATTCACTACCAACTTGATACGGGATGCCTTGAGGGCTTGCAGTCGTTTTACCGTTACGCCGCCGAAATTGGAGCACTGCCCGCGGCACCGCCGGAAATTGTCTTCGCTGGCACCAAGGCCGCAATTACTTAGCATGTTTTAGGGGCTGACCTGTAGACTCCATTCCAGCTTGAATGCTGCCGCATCTACATCCTCTTCTTATAGTTTCTATCGGGCGGCGACTGCGCCGGCTGGGGGGAGTCGGCCTTGTCGTGCTGGGAGTCGCCGACAACTCCGTGATTCCGCTGACCGGCAGCATGGACATCCTCACCATATATTTGGCTGCACGCCATCGCCAGACGTGGCCGTATTACGCGCTGATGGCGACGCTAGGCGCGGTGATTGGCGGCTACATTACTTATGCTGTGGCACGAAAAGGTGGCAAGCAGGCAATGGAGCGCAAGCTCTCGAAAAGGAGAGCGGCGAAGGTTTATGCAACCTTTGAACGATGGGGCTTCTGGGCCGTCGCGGTTCCTGCTCTGCTGCCGCCGCCATTTCCTTTTGTTCCGTTCCTGATCGCCGCGGGCGCTTTGCAGTACTCGCGGGAAAAATTCCTCGGCGCTTTGACGCTGGGCCGCTTGGTTCGCTACTCGATCGTTGCGGGCCTGGGAGCGCTTTATGGAAGTCACATCGTTCGCTTTTTCTCGCACTACTACAAACCGGCTCTGACCATTCTGATTGGCCTTGCAGTTCTGGGAGGCGTGCTGACGTTGATCCAGTACTTTCGCTGGAAAAAGTCCTCTAGAGTCCCCGCCCGCCGGTAGAGACGTTGCTTGCAACGTCTTCGTCGTCTGCGGGCACAAGCTACGTCTCTGCAGTTCTGAATATTCCCCGAATTTGGCGCAGCACGCGGTGCTCCGTTAGAATGATCGTGTAGCTGGCCATGACTCTCACCAAGCCACAAGCTTTGGAAATGTTCCATTCCGATGACCTGATCGGCATCGGAATGGAAGCAGACTCCGTGCGGCGCAAACTTCATCCCGAGGGCGTGGTCACCTACATCATTGACCGCAACATTAATTACACCAACTACTGTACCGAGTACTGCACTTTCTGCGCCTTTTATCGTCCGCTGAAAGGGCCTGCGGCGAAAGAAGGTTACATTCTCGAGTTCGATAGCATCCATGACAAGATCCGCGAGACCGTCGAACTGGGCGGCACTGGAGTGCTGATGCAGGGCGGCCTGCATCCTGATCTCAAGATCGATTGGCACGAGAAAATGCTGCGCGGGATCAAGGACCGCTTTCCCAAGATCCATCTGCATTGCTACTCCGCGTCGGAAATTATCGCCATTGCGGAGTACAGCAATCTCAGCATTCGTGACACCATTCTGCGGCTGCGTGATGCGGGTCTTGATTCCATTCCCGGCGGCGGGGCGGAAATTTTGGACGACGAAGTCCGCTACAAAATCGCGCGGCTCAAATGCCTGACCGAAGACTGGCTCAACGTGCATCGCACCGCGCATCAAATCGGATTGCGCACCACCGCGACCATGATGTTTGGCGTGGGAGAAAGTTATGAGCACCGCGTCAACCACTTCCAGCGCCTCTACGAACTGCAACAGGAAACGGGCGGGTTCACGGCGTTCATCCCGTGGAGCTTTCAGCCGCAAAACACTGCCTTGGGCGGACGGCACTGGGACGAAGCCACGGCGGTCGATTACTTGAAGGTCCTCGCCATTTCGCGACTTTATCTTTCGGACTTCCTCAACGTGCAATCGAGTTGGGTCACGCAAGGACTCAAAGTCTGCCAGATGGGTCTGCGTTTTGGCGGGAACGATGTGGGCTCGGTGATGCTCGAAGAAAACGTGGTTCGCGCCGCCGGGGTGACTAACTGCACGACCGAGGAAGAGTTGCGAAGGATTATCCGCGACGCTGGGTTTCGTCCTGCACAGCGGGATACGCTTTATCAGCAGTACTTCCTTAACTAGGCGTTACGAGGCCCTCAACTTTTATCCGGAAGTACCTCAGAGACTACAGCCCGGTACCGTGCTCAGAGCGCCGAATTCGCTGCGCCACCTCCAATCAGAGCTTATTGGGGACTTATCAAGCTTTCCTCAGCCAGGTAATACTTGCCCACCGGAAATAAGCCCGGCCCGGCGAATACGAGAAGGCGACTTTCATCGGCTGTGTCTCCGCTTACCAGGCTTTGCGCTCGCGCAGTTTGCTGATGTGTGCGGTGTGGTGAACGCCGTGCCATGCGTACAACTGTATGGCGTCATCAATTCGCAACTCACCCCGTTGTGGATGGCGGAAGGTGCACGCGAAGCCACTTTCAGCTAGCGACTCAAGAAGAATGACCCACCGAGCATGCAATGCGGTGAGAAGATCGACTGACAAATTAACTGGAGCCTCGCGTCCGTCAGCAGTTTCGGACCACAAGTCCTCTTCATATGTCTTGATTGCAGGCCTGTCCTCGGTCAAAGCAAGTTTGAAGCGCGTGAAGCCATTTAGCTGGGCATCGGCCAGGTGATGCACAACTTGCCTCAGCGTCCACCCGTCCTTTCGATAACGCGTATCGAGCTGCTCCTCAGACAAGCCGAGTAGGGCGGTGCGCAGTTTGGCCGGCGCCTCAGCCATCTGCTCGATCCACATCTTCCGCTTCTGAGGGGTGACGCCGGGATCAATTCGAAACTCTCCTACGGGATATCGCACTTCATCGACTACGGCTGCCGTGACCATCTTTCTCCTCCTATGTTGAGTGTGTAATCAGAGGCGAACATGCCAGGATCGTCGAGACAAACTCTAGGAGAAAAAGTGATCAGAGGACATCCGATTCTTGCGTTCAAACGAAATTATGAGAGTCAGTTTTCGAACCGTAGGCACTTCCGGGCGCGGCTAAGCCATGATGATGAAGAAATCTAGCGGGATTGTTAAGATGGAGCTGCGGCAGAGCAGCGAACGTCTCCAGGCCTGGGCATTCATTCTGAAACGTTGAGGTTGTCTTTAATGTGCAGGAATATCAAGACTCTTTTCAATTTCGATCCGCCAGTCACCGACGAAGAGGTTCGAGCGGCTTCGCTTCAGTTTGTGAGAAAAATCAGCGGGTTTAACAAGCCGTCGAAGGCGAACGAAGCCTCGTTTCTGGCCGCCGTCGATGAGGTAGCCGGCATCTCGAATCGTCTTCTCCGTTTGCTCGAAACCAATGCACCCCCTAAGAATCGGGAAGAAGAGGCAGCAAAAGCGAAAGCTCGCGCCGCCGAGAGATTCGGGGCTTGAGGACCGATACATAGACCTTTCGTGGGAATAATCCACGTCTTGAAAAGGGGCGACGTGGGCACCCAAGGTTTTTGGCAAACATTGGGGAACCCTATGCGTACTGCCCACTGGAGTGATGCGCCTGAAGAACGGCTACTGTCAGGATGACGCTGATTAGTGGGGAGGCTGTCAGAAATCAAGCTCAACGAAGCCGTCAGGTAATGCAGTTTGACGCCGTCGTTCTCGGCGGTACGCGAGAGGATGGTTTTGTTGGACTCGTCAGCGCGCGCCGTCGCCGGGAATGCAGCGAAGAGTGAGAGAACAGACAAAACCAGACACAAAAAGGGTTTAGCACAGCGGTTCATTGGGAGTCCTCAAGGTCACTCGTGATAATCCAGAATCCCACACAAGCGTGTCGGTACGAAAACGTGACAGGACACGCCTAAGTGGATTGCCCTAATTTTCTCGGCAGCTCAGCTGACGCCGCCTCTCCAGCCGAAAGTTTTACATGCACTCGCGACTAGATACCCGTGTCCGTGTTCATCCCGATGAAAGTCTGGCCGCGCGCTGGGAAGGAAGAAAGGACGCTAACCCTCTGAAAATACGGCATTGCTTAGTCGCGTGCACAGATCCCGAGCGGCTTGGCAAGAGAATTGCTGCCGTCTCAGCGGCGACCCGATGGGTCAGGAGGTGTTTTATGTCCGCTGCCGACACAGAATTCCTTCGACTGCTTAAGAAAGATGTCGCTTACTTTGAGCGCGCCATTGAGCGTTTCGAAGAATTGGTTCCGCGAGTGAGCGCACCGATCCAAGATCAATGGAGATTGCAGGCTACCGTGCGGCGGAACTTTGCCATGGAGCTTGAAATTCTTTTGGACAAGGCAGAGGAGTGTGCGAGTGCGTCAGCGGCCCCACGGCGGAACGAAAACGGAAAAAACGACGGAGACACGCGGCACTCCGATTCGGCGCCATACGAGCTTCCCGGGCGTTAGTTTTTCGTTTCCTTCCCGACAGTCCATTTTTGTTCCCACGGATTTGCTCCATCGATCCCTTGGGCTCAACAAATCTAGTCGTCCTAAATTCTCTCGACACTACGTTACACGCAGGTTTGCGTCGCCAGGACTTCCTTCGTGCCCCTTGGTGTCCTTTGTGGTTAATTTGGGACCCTGCGAGCCCACGCGAAACGTTCAATAAGCCGAATCCGGTAGAATAGAGGTTTTGACCGGACCTCTTGCTGACTTCTGATCCCAACCTGTTGCTTTCGATGCTAGCTGTATGGGCTGTTCCCCGCGGCATTGGACAGTACATCCGCCTTCATTTTCTGGATAGGACCTTTCAGGGGCTATATCACGCCAATACTTTCGATCTGGGATTGCTGATTCCTTATTTCGTTGTCCTGGTTCTGCTGGCTTCGTATGGCCTGCACCGCTACATTCTGGTCTACCTCTATTACAAGTACAGGGACAACCGCACGACCGAGCCGGCAGCGCTGTTCGACGACTTCCCGCGGGTCACGGTGCAACTGCCCATCTTCAACGAGCAGTATGTTGTGGAGCGGCTGCTCGATGCGGTTTCGAAGCTAAAGTATCCGTGGGAGAAGCTGGATATACAGGTGCTCGACGATTCAACCGACGAAACGATGGACGTGGCGCGAAACCTGGTCGAACGCTATGCCTCGCTGGGCAACCCCATCACCTACCATCACCGCACGAACCGCGAAGGCTTCAAAGCGGGCGCGCTGGCTGAAGGCATGAATACCGCCCAGGGAGAATTCATCGCCATCTTCGACGCCGACTTTACGCCCCCAGAAGACTTTCTGTTGCGCACCATTCATCACTTCACCGATGCGAAAATCGGTATGGTGCAGACGCGGTGGACGCACATCAACCGGAATTACTCTTTCCTCACGCAGGTGGAAGCTATTCTTCTCGATGGCCACTTCGTGCTCGAGCACTCAGGACGCGCCCGCAGCGGTGTGTTCTTTAACTTCAACGGCACGGCCGGCGTATGGCGACGGAAAGCCATCGAGGAAGCCGGAGGCTGGCAGCACGATACGTTAACCGAGGACACTGATCTCTCTTATCGCGCGCAGCTTAAAGGATGGAAGTTTATTTATTTGCAGGATGTGGAGTGTCCCGCCGAATTGCCGGTGGAGATGACAGCGTTCAAAACGCAGCAAGCTCGGTGGGCCAAGGGACTAGTGCAGACGGGAAAAAAGATTCTTCCGCGGGTGTTGCGCAGCAATGCTCCATGGCGTACCAAGGTGGAAGCCTGGTATCACCTGACGGCGAATTTGAGCTATCCATTAATGGTTGTGCTTTCAGTGTTGCTGTTGCCGGCCATGGTGATTCGCTTCTACCAGGGCTGGTTTCAGATGGTGTATATCGATCTGCCATTGTTTCTGGCTTCCACATTTTCCATCTCAAGCTTTTATCTGGTTTCGCAACGCGAACTGTTTCCAAAGACCTGGCCGCGAGCATTGATATATCTGCCATTTCTCATGGCGTTGGGGATTGGATTGACGGTCACTAACACCAAAGCCGTGATCGAAGCACTGATCGGAAAGCAGAGTGCGTTCGCGCGTACGCCTAAGTATCGCGTTGAGTCGAAACTGGACAAAGTTGGCGCGAAACGATACCGCAAACGGCTGGGATGGGTGCCTTGGGTGGAGTTGCTAATCGGAGCTTATTTCGCGCTGACAGTCTATTACGCGATAGAAAATGAAAATTACATCACCGTGCCGTTTCTTGTGCTGTTCGTGGTCGGATATTGGTATACCGGCCTGATGTCTCTGTTGCAAGGCCGATTTGCCGGCGTCGCGTTGAGCTCGGAAACCCATACCAAGCCGTTTCCAGTTGGCGTTTAGGGCTACCGGGGTGATTTTCTCGAGCTGTTTCGTCTCCCGCCTGTAACTTTTCGTAGCGGCAGCCATCGGATGAGGGAGTCGGGAATGAGTTTGGATTCCCGATGATGGAGCAACTGTCATGAAGGCATCCATACTCTCGGTAGTACTATCACTAGGCCTGGTTCCGACCGGGTTCGCGGGCGAGAATTTGCAACTGAATCCCAAACTCGACTACACGAGCGACAGTCAGGAGGGACCCTTGATCACCGGCGAGCGTATGAACGAAGGGGTTTCTGCTGGGAAGCCCGCCTACATCCTCCTGTATGGGGAAGGCTGCTACAACTCCAAGCGGCAGGCGCGCCGCACTGTCAGTCTGTATGAGAAATACAAGGGCCGCGTTCAATTCGTAGTTGTGGACCTCGATCATCCGCTCTCGGAGGCCCAGCAAGGACTACAAAAGAAGTATTACCGTGGCTATGTTCCCCACGTGGTTGTGCTCAATGCTGCAGGTTCAGCGCTGTATAACGCGTCGGGTGAAATGAATGAAACGGCAATCTCGGACCTTCTCGATAGGGCATTGCGCTAGCCATTACCTTTCTTTCGCTGGGTCGCTCAGTTACAATTCCGCAGTTGCTATCAGCTTTGACGCTCATTGCATTTAACTGCGGCAGGTTCTGAGGAGGATCCCATGCCCCTCTCACGAAGGCTGTACTCTCTGCTTTGTCTCGCGACCGTAGTTGTGCCGCTCATCGACTGCGGTTCCGCGCATGATTCCGACGAACATTACATCTTCGTCGCAGCCAATGTGCAAGTTCCGTACTGGCAGGCGGCAGCGGCAGGCTTCTCCAAGGCCGGGGAGCAAATGAAGGTGCAATCCAGTTTCGTAGGCCCGAATGCCTACGATCCGAAGGCCGAACGCGAGGCTCTGCAAGAGGCGGTGCAGAAAAAACCTACTGGCATTTTGCTGGCGGTGACCGATCCTGCTTTGTTGAAGGAGGATATCGACAAGGCCATCGCGGCTGGAATTCCGGTAATCACATTGGATTCGGACGCGCCCGGCAGCAAGCGGCTGTTCTTCATCGGAACCAATAATTACCAAGCGGGTCTTACCGGTGGGCAGCGTCTGGCACAGGAGCTAAAAGGTAAAGGCAATGTCGTAGTCTTCACCATGCCCGAGCAGCGCAACATGCAGGACCGGCTCCGCGGTTACCGCGACGCGCTGGAGCGCCAGTCGGGAATAAAGGTTACTCGCGTAGTGGATATCCAAGGCGATCCGCGCATTGCTTTCGACACTACGACACAGATCGTGGGTAAGGAAAGAGACAAAGTGGACGCGTTTGTCTGCCTGGAAGCGCAATCGGGAAAAGAAGTTGCCGGCGTGCTGAACAGTTACCACGTCACCGGCAAGGTGGTCATGGCGATGGACACAGATCCTGAAACGTTGGATTGGATCCAAAAAGGAATGATCGCCGGTACCATTGCACAAAAGCCGTACACGATGGCTCTCGTTGGGGTTCAGATGCTGGACGGACTGCACCACAACAAGCCGCCCTCTCTTGATACGGATTGGTCAAGAGACAGCTTTGCCCCAATCCCGGCCTTTGTGGACACTGGATCGGCGCTGATCGATAAAAGCAACGTTGCGTCTTTTATTCAGGCGAAGGCGTCTTTGACTGGTGCACACAAGTGACCTAGGCGCTCCAAACTTGGAGAACTGAAGAAGAAAGCGTTCCGAATGAGAAAACTGCTGCTCTTTTTTTGTCTTTTAAACCTCATTGTTGGTGCTTCTCTTTCCGCGGCAGCCCTTGATCGCCAGCCGAACGCCGACTATCGCGCCCGTCGCGAAGCACTGGCCACGAAGGCGTCTGGCGTAGTCGTCCTGTTTGCGCCGCTTGAAGCGCACGATGAAGTCTACGGATTTCGCCAGGAGGACAACTTCTTCTATCTGTCGGGCGTGACCGAGCCCGGTGCGGCGCTGCTCATTGTTTCGTCCGCGGAGGCCAAAGCGGATTCCCCGGCGCGCGCCTACGCAGAAATTTTATTTCTGCCACCTCGGAATCTGACGCAAGAGAAATGGACTGGTCCCAAACTTGGCCCGGAGAATCCCGATGCCGCAAAGATTACTGGCTTCGATCGGGTAGAACAGATAGGCAAGCTGCCAGACGAAGTTACGCGATTCATTTCCGGCGCTTTTCCCTCGATTTATACCGACGTGCCGCCTCAGGGAGAGTCGGCGAGCACGATAGCCTTGGCATTTGTGAAACGTAGCAACGCAAGGCTTTCGTATCAGGATGTGAAGCCGATGCTGCTGTCGCTTCGCACCTCCAAAGATCCGGACGAGGTGGGATTGATTCGCAAAGCCGTGGACGCGTCTGTAGCGGCTCACTTCGCCGCTTTCAAAGCGGTAAAGCCAAGCGTAAACGAGCGCGAGATTTCGGCCCTCATGCAATACGAATGGGGCAGACGTGGGTGTGAGCGCGCGGCGTATGCCCCGATCGTGGGCTCTGGGATTAATTCCACCGTACTTCACTACTCTGACGATAGTGCGACCTTGAAGTCCGGGGACGTTGTTGTGATCGACGCTGCAGGAGAATATTCCATGTACGCGGCCGACGTCACGCGCACGCTTCCTGTCAGCGGCCATTTCAGTGCGCGGCAGCGCGAGATTTACGGCATTGTTCTGGGCGCGCAGCAGGCGGCGGTGGCGGCGTTCCAGTCGGGCAGATCGAGTATCTCGCGGAACGGCGCCAATTCGCTCTATCAGGTTGCCTATGACTACATCAATACGCACGGCAGGGACCTGCATGGGCAGCAGCTGGGGCAGTACTTCATTCACGGCCTAGGCCACTACCTTGGTCTAAGTGTGCATGATCCGGGTGATTACAATGTCCCGCTCGGGCCAGGAATGGTTTTTACTATCGAGCCCGGCATTTACATCCCCGAGGAGAGCCTCGGCGTTCGCCTCGAAGATGATTTCTACGTGGATAAAAATGGCAAGCTGATCAATCTTAGCGGTGCGCTGCCCTCTACGGCCGAGGATGTGGAGAAGGCGATGCTAGGGAAGTAGGACTGGGCTGCGCGAGGTTCACAAATCTCCCACTTCAGTACCAATTGGGAATGCCGCAGCCGTAGGGAATAGCTTCCGGCTAGCGACCGTCCGGGAGATACTCGTTGGCACGTCAAGAGCCGGTCCAACTCTTCCGGTTCACGAGCTCGATTACGCTCAGCGAGAAACATCCGGTGGGCGATGCATCTTTCGTCGAGCGTTTTACTTACGGTAGCTTTGATACCTTCTAGGTTCTTGGCCCATTACGAAATGTACTCGCGGATGTACTCATCCTGACTCTGTGCCAGCTCGTGGATGTCGCCGTCGAAGATCACTTTCCCGTCGCGCAGCACGAGAAAACTCATGGGGACGTCGCAGTATTGGCCTTTGGGCAATGCCCGCATCTGATTTGTCTGTTGATCGAATTGATGAGTTGCCATGGTGAAAGCGTCCTGCAAGCGATGGGTCACCAACAGAGAACTGGTTTTATGGACGTCCCGTTGTTTCACGATCAGTTCGATGATGGTATTGGAAGTGACGGGATCGAGGCCGCCGGTGGGTGAGTCGTAGAGCAATAACTCGGGCTCTGTAATCGTTGCCCGGGCGATAGCGACCCGACGCCGCATGCCTCCTGAGAGTTCGGAAGGAAGCAGCTCGATAGTCTGTTCAAGCTCCACGAAGCGCAATGCTTCGCGCACGCGGCGTTCGATTTCCTCATCGGAGTAATCCTGTTCCTCAAGCAGGCGGAAGGCAACGTTTTCGCGGACAGTGAGCGAGTCGAACAAGGCACTCTCCTGGAAGACCATTCCGATCTTGCCCCGCAACTGGAAAAGATCTTCCTCGCGCATCTGGGTTATGTCGCTACCCAGAACCGTAATGCGCCCGGAGTCCGACTTAAGCAGTCCGAGGGCTAACTTGAGGAGAACGCTCTTGCCCGAACCGGCGACACCGAATAGCGCTTTTGTCTCTCCGAAAGGGAGCCGGAAAGAAACTCCGCGCAACACTTGGTTCTCTCCGAAGGAGAGGTGGACCTTATCGAACACGATGGCGAACCCAGAGTGGTCCTGCGTGGTCGCGATACGGGTGTCGAGAGGCAAGGCCGGCGCAGACATCGGATTAGCTGTACGACAGCAGATTCATTGGCGTTGAGTCACGAAAAAATGCTCTGGGAATCATTATGCACACTTTGCGCCGGTTGCGTTGTGGACTCGGTTCAACATCAAGATGTCCCAAGAACCAACATCAGAAATCGGGTGACGAACACATCAACAGCAATAATCAAGATCATCGCTGCAACCACGGATTCAGTCGTCGCCCGCCCAACCCCTTGCGTGCCACCTTTTGTCGACAAGCCGTAGTAGCAGCCGATCGTGGCAATAATAAAGCCGAAAATAATGGGTTTCACCAGACCGATGAAGACATCGGCGAAAACCAGGGACTGCCATGCGGTGTTCCAATACTGGTGGGAGTCCAACCCCAGCAGCACACTGGAGACGAAGTCTCCACCGATCAAGCCCATCAGGTCTCCGAGAATTGTCAGGAAGAAGAGCATGAACATGGTGGAGACTACTCTGGGCGTGACCAGTTTCTTGATGGGGTCGGTGCCCAGGGCGCGCATGGCATCAATCTGTTCGGTCACGATCATTGAGCCAAGTTCGCTCGCGATGCCGGAGGCATTGCGCCCAGCCACGACAAGTCCGGCAAGCAGCGGGCCCAGTTCGCGGACAACGCCGATCGCAACCAATTCTCCGATGAGAGTCTGCGCACCGAAACGTCCCAAGGTCGTCGCACTGTTCAGCGCCAACGCAACTCCGATGAAGAAGCAGGAGGATAAAACGATTGACAACGAGCCAAAGCCGATAAAGTCGGCTTGTTGGACCATGTCGGCGGTGTAGATAGGGCGTTTGAAGAGATTGGCAAGAGCTCGCGCGGAAAGGAACGTATATTCCTGAACGGATTCGATCTTGCTCTTGGCAAACTCCGCGGGCGAAATAAGTTCCATGCGATTCGGCACGCCGGCGGTTTCGCGTCAAGGTCGCCGAGCTTAACGAACTATAGCAGAGAATGCTTGCGGCTCTCAGCTATCGGGGATTCAGTGATCAGCTGTCAGCTCTCAGCCCTGGGACCTCAGCCTAGAAACAGTTTCGAATTTTGTGGCAGTGGCTAAGAACTCACGAGGCGCGAGCGCGGAGAAATTTCTTCTAAATGAAGGCGTCAGTAGAGAGATGGATAGTGACAGCCCGATGGGGGATGGGTGTTCGATGGCGGATAGCTGCTATCTGCTGGCTGACAGCTGCCTTGCCCCTTACCCGCGGCCTTTCTTACGGATCTCAATATTCAAGCGGCGGATCTTCTGATTCAGGGTCGAGAGCGGCACGTGGAAACGTTCTGCGGCTTCGGTCTGGTTCCAATTGCATTTTTCCAGCATGTCGGAGATGATTCGCCGCTCGCAATCCTCCACGATTTCGAACAGCGATGCATCGGGATGGGAGTCGTTCATGGCGACCGAAGAACCGCGGCCCATCATCGAATCAGGAAGGAGATCAAGGGCGATCTCGTCGCCCGACGAAAGCACCACGGCACGCTCGATAACGTTCTCCAGTTCGCGCACGTTGCCGGGCCAGGAATAACCCAACAGCGGGCGCAGCGCTTCGGGAGTCATGCGGAGTAGCGGCCTCTCATTTTCCTCGGCATACTTCTTAAGGAAATGCTCCACCAGCAGCGGAATGTCCTCTTTGCGCTGCCGCAGAGGAGGGAGCTCGATGCTGATTACGTTTAGCCGATAAAATAGGTCTTCGCGGAAGCGCCCTTCGCGAACCAGTTGGCGGAGATCGACATTGGTGGCGGCAATGATGCGGACATCCACCTGAATTTCCTGAATGCCGCCTAAATGCATGAACTTGCGGTCTTGCAGAACCCGCAGAATCTTAGCCTGCGTCTCCATTCCCATGGTTGCGATTTCATCCAGGAAGAGCGTTCCCTTATCTGCAACCTCAAAGAGGCCCTTCTTCGACGCGATCGCACTGGTGAAAGCTCCCTTGACGTGTCCGAACAGCGTGGACTCAAGCAAATCTGTCGGCATGGACCCGGTATTTACCGGAACGAACGGCCGGTCACGCCGCGGAGAATTCAAGTGCACGGCCTTGGCAATGACTTCCTTGCCAGTTCCGCTCTCGCCTTGCAGCAACACCGTAGAGCGACTGGTTGCCACCTGCGCGACCAGGTCGAAAATCTTCAGCATGGGCTCGCTCTTGCCCACGATGTTTTCAAAGTTGTAGCGCTGCTTCAGGGCCCGCTTGAGCTGAACGTTTTCTTCTTCGGCCCGGCGCCAGCCAACGGCGGCACGCACATCGGCCAGCAACTTTTCGTTGTCCCAAGGTTTTTGTACGAAGTTGGCGGCGCCGGATTGCATCGCGCGCACGGCATTTTCCACTGTGCCGTAGGCAGTGATCATGATGACGGGCAGCCGTTCGTCGTGGGCATGGATCTCAGAGAGAATATCCATACCATCGCGGCCGGGGAGCGCTAAATCAAGAAGGACGAGATCGTACGGATGTTCCCCGATGCGCAGCAGCCCCTCCTCGCCGCTGACCGCTGTTTCTACATCGAATCCTTCCAATTCGAGCAGGGTTTGCAACGACTCGCGAATCTCGGCCTCATCGTCAATAATGAGCACCGCCCCTGAAGAGGACGGGCTTGTATTCAGCGGACGCGAGATAACGGCTGCTTCAGACATGGACCGCCTTCCTGCTCAGGGGAAAATCAAGGGTGAATGTTGTTCCTTCGCCGGGGTGGCTCTCGACGCGTATTTTGCCGGAGTGCTCCTGGATGATGCCGTAGGTCACCGAAAGTCCGAGTCCAGTGCCGCGATTCTGCCCTTCCCGCGGCGAACTCTTGGTTGTAAAAAATGGATCGTAGATACGTTGCACGTGTTCCGGAGCAATTCCCGAACCGGTATCCGAAACTCGCACACAGATGGCGTCGCCATTTAGGGTGGCGACGTGCAACGTTCCGCCGCCGGGCATCGCATCCTTGGCGTTAAGAAACAAGTTTAGAAATACCTGCTGCAATCTTCCCGGATTTCCCTGGACGGGGGGGAGCGACGGAGACAGCTCATCCTTTACGCGGACCTTGGCCGTCTTGAACTGATGCTCGAGCAGCGCCAGAGTCTCGGTTATGACTTTGTTGACATCCACGTCGCTGAACTCGCTTCCGCTGGTGCGGGAAAAGTTCAGCAGGTTATTTACGATCTCTGACGCACGAAAAGTTTGGCGCGTGATCTTATCCAGTAGGCCGGACTTTTGCGGATCACCCTGCAATTGCTTGGCGAGCATTTGCGTGTAAGAAGAAATTACCGCCAGCGGCGTGTTTACTTCATGCGCAACTCCTGCCGCCAACAAACCGATGGAAGAGAGTTTGTCAGCCTGGAAAAGTTGTGCCTCAAGTTCCATCCGTTCGGTAATGTCGTCCATAATCACGAGCCGGCCCACGACCTCAAACTTGCGCGTAACCAAAGGGGCAATGGCCGCATTCACAATGCGACTTTCTCCTGCTGGCGTGCGTAAACGGAACTTGTAAAGATTGTGAATGCCGGCGTTTTGCCGAACACGGTAAAACTCCTCCACAAACTCGGCCGGGAAGACAGTATTGAGCGGCTGGGTGAGAGCTTGCCACCGAGGTAGGGCATACATCACTTCCATCTGCGCGTTCCAGCTCTCGATGCGGTCCTCCATGTCGAGCGCCATGACGCCTACGTTGATAGATTCGACGATATTCTCGTTGAAATCCTTGAGGCGCTCGTACTGAGCAACTTTCTGCTGCAGAGAGGCATAGAGCTGTGCGTTCTGGATCGCAATGCCAAGGTATCCGCCGAGCGTCTCCAGAAGTTCGACGTCTTCGCTGGAGAGGAAGTCTCCCTGCGCGGTTTTTCCCAAGCCCAGGACGGCAATCGTTTTTTGCTGCACGCGACACGGAATGTAGTAGTTGAGATCCAGCCGAGCGATGGCTTCCCGCGCGTCCGGAGTTTCGCGCGGCACCTGATGCGTGTTCTCGAAGAATAAATGTCCGGCTTGTCCCGGTCGGGGCGTGGCCAGAAAGCTCAGGTCCAAACCGCTCGCTGGCGCCATGCCAAAAGATTTAGCCGGAGTGAAGCCTTCCGCTTCTCCGCCAAGAAAGATAGTGATCCGGTCAACCGCCAAGGTGCGCGAAAGCCGGTCCATGACGGACGATAGCATGGCGTTCAAATCGGGTTCCGAGCCTAGTTCGCGCCCGAACTCCAGCAGCGTTCGTCGATAGTCGTAACGAGTGCGATAAAAGAACTGATCGACTCGATCTTGGATCCACTTCCGCACCGGATCAAACAGCAGCGCAGTCACCACGACGGCGAGAATCAGCCCGACTGGACCGCTGCTGGGTTGCCGCATGTGGACCAGTTCCGCAACGCCAGCAACCAGCGCGAAATACATTCCGACCACGGCTGCCGCCGCCAGCGTGTAAACCACGCCACGCTTGAAGATCAAATCAACGTCCATCAAGCGATAGCGGAAGATGGCATAACCGAAGGTCAGCGGGAGGAGGCCCAATGAAAGCACGGAGACCTTCATGCCCGGGCCTGGCAGCGAACCCATCAGATAGGGAATTACGTAAAACAGCGTGTAGGGGGCAATGGCGAGAATCGTGCCCCGCGTGACCCACTTCAACTGCTGCCGCAAGATAGTGGTACTGGCGTATCGGTAGCTGTACCAGAGAAGAGTGGCCGCTGCCGCGAAGAACAGTGCGCCGTACGACATCTCAAGCCGGTCCAGGTTCCAGCGCAAGTGTTCCCGCGCCTGCAACAGTCGCATCGCCGAAATGTGAATTGCCAGCAGCAATGCCGCGGGGAAATACACCAGCGCCAGCAGCCAGGGATGATTGCGTACGGTTTGCCGCTTCTCCGGGAAAGTCAGAACAAAATGAAGGAACATCGCAGGCTGCAGAATCCAGGCCACAACGTTGCTCCAGTAAATCGTCCAGTCAAAATCGTTCAGCTTGCCGGTGTACTTGAAGGAAAACGAGATGAAAGAGACGAGACAGAAAATATAAAAGTGCGTGGACCCCGGCGCCGTCCAGCGGCGCAGCAGAACATAGATTCCGATACCCAAATAGATCAGGGCAATCAAACGCAGCCAGTTGTTCAGGGAGCGATCGGCTGGAGCAAGGATGACATCAGAGTCTAACGATACTGACTGGCGCACCAGCGAGTACGTTGCCTTGGACCAAATACCTGTGCGGTAGAGCTGGCGTTCCAGGCCGGGCATGGTCTTGAGCTCGTGCCCGTTGACCGCCACGAGTTGGTCGCCCGGTTTTAATCCGCCTTTCGCTCCCGGTCCGCTTGGTTCCACGCGCTCTGCGACCAGTTTTCCGCCACGCTCAACCCACCAAACACCGTCGTCAGGAACAGGGAACTCCCTCTCTTTCTGGAAGTTAAACCCGGCAAACACCCCTGCGGCCACCGTCAGCAAAAAGAGCAAGACAGCGACAAAGCGAGCTTGGCTTTCCCGGTTCATGGGATTTGATGGCGGCTCAGGTGCTTTGGGGCGCTGTGAAGGCCGGAACAACTCCCCATCCTGTACACAATCAGTAAGCAACTTCGCTGCCATGAGTATTCCCAAGTTGGAAAGCCTAACTTCTGCAACCCAAAGGAACTTCGAAAATTATAGATGGATTTCCGAACACGAACTACGGCTTTTTGGATGTTTCTGTGGAATTCCGTATCTACTTGTGGTTGAGGGCCTTAGCTTAAAATCCTGGTGGCGAGATGCAAGGCAGTCTGCGGGGATTTTGCAGACTGTGGACGATGTTTCAGCGAAGATTCGCAGGCAACGACGTTTGTTGGAGGCTTCGAAGCTCAGGAAGCGGATTAACGTATGGTCTCCGGTTCGCCATTCTTGCTAGTTTGCGGCAAGGTTTCTTCTTCGTCCCAGTCGAACGATAGCGCCCGCGCACTGGTTTCAATGGGTTCCAATTCAGGAATATCTTCCGCCACCACGGCGCCCAATTCCGCAAATTTTCGCGCGGAGACCAGCACCCGGCTTTCGAGTGATCCGACTGCTTTGTTATAGGATTCGACTGCGCGATCCAGGCCCGTGCCGACGGACGTGATATGTCCCGCCAGGTTTCGCAACCGCTCGTGCAATTCCTTTCCGAGCGCGCTGATCTGCTGCGCATTGCGTGCTAACTTTTCCTGATTCCATCCGTAGGCCACAGCTTTTAACAGCGCGATCAAAGTAGTAGGCGAAGCCGGAATGACGCGCTGCAGCACTCCTTGCTCGATCAGTCCGGGATCCTGCTCCAGGGCTGCGCTGAAAAACGTTTCACCCGGCAGAAACATGACAACGAACTCCGGCGTGGAAGATTCGAACTGCTCCCAATACGCTTTGGAGCTCAGCCTCGTCATATGGTCGCGCACTTGCCTAGCGTGATCGGCGAGACGCGCCTGCCGCACTTCGTCATCCGTGGCTTCGATTGCTTCGAGGTAAGCTTGCAGGGGAGTCTTGGCATCCACCACTACATTCTTAGCTCCGGGAAGCCTCACGATGAGATCGGGCCGCAACCTGCCTTCACTGGTGCTGATGGTTTCCTGCTCCGAGAAATCGCAGTAGGAAAGCATGCCCGCGATCTCCACCACACGCCGCAATTGAATCTCGCCCCAGCGCCCGCGCACATTTGGAGTGCGCAACGCCCTTACCAGATTGCTGGTTTCTGATTGCAACTTTGTCTGCGTCGTGATGAGAGATTGCACTTGCTCGCGCAATGCGCCGTATGCCTGGCCGCGTTCCTTTTCAATTTGTTGAATCTGGACATCAACCTTGTTGAGGGATTCGCGTACCGGCGCGACCATGTCCGCGACAGCCTTCTGGCGCGTCTCAAGATCACCTTTGGCCTCGCTTTGAAACCGCTCCAGACTCGCCTTGGCGAGCTCAAGGAACGATGAGTTATTGCTCTTCAAAGCGTCCGAAGCCATGGCCTTGAAGGCGTTTCGCAAATCTTCTCCGGCGCGATTCAGCAACTCGATCTTTTCGGTGCTGGTCTTCCGTTCCGCCTCCAGTGCGGATTCCGCCCTGGCCTTGCCCGCAACCAGCTCGTTGTGAGCCGCCTGAAGCCGCGCCAATTCCGCTCGGGAGGTCGCTAACTCCTTTTCTGTTAATGACAAACGCGACCGCAATGCAGCCGATGACGAGCGCAGCGCGAGCCAAGCAATCACGCTGCCAAACAACAGGCCGAGGGCCACACTGGTCGTCAGTTCCATAGACAGAGGTAACTTCTCCGGCTGGATTGCAGCCTCTAGCCTAGCACCTGTACGCAAGTCGGAGGCTGAACTTTAAGCCTTCCCTAAGGAGCAGAAGTAGGCACGAGTGATGCTTAGATTTCCTAAAATCATAATGCCGCTTCTGTTGGTGATGGGCGCCGCCCCGGTTCGGCCTTCGGCTCGATGGATGGCTGGTTCCGAGGGGAGCACGGACGGCGCGGACAAAGCCGCGCAGCACGCGACTCTGAAACCGGCGGCCGCAGCCGCTGCCGACATCCCTTTTCGCAATGTTGATTCTGATGTGGAACAACGGCTACTGGAGTTAGCCAATCAGTCGCGTGCTCAAGCTGCTGCGCCTCCGTTGACTCTGGACGCCGGACTTTCCCGGGCAGCCCGCGCTCATGCTGAGGCTATGGTAGCGGCGGGACAGCTTTCTCGTCAGTTTCTCGGCGAGCCCTCTCTGCCGCAACGATTGGCGACCACGAGCAACCTGTTGCTGGAGCGGTCTGGCGAAAATGTGGCGCTCGATTACAACGCCGCCGGTGCGCATCAACACTTGATGGTTTCCCCTCACCATCGCGAGAACCTGCTCAACCCGGCGTACAACGTGGTCGGTCTAGGTGTTGTTCGCAGTGGCGACCGGCTCTACATTGTGCAGGATTTCGGCCGTGCCCTCCCCCACTACTCGCTGCCGGAAGTTAAGGATCGCATTGCGGCGACAGTGGAGGACGCGCGGCACCGGGCCAAGCGTCCTATTCTCTCTCGCCGTGATCTACCCAGCGCAAACGATGCAGCATGCTCCATGGAGCAGGCGGACAAACTTGTCACCTCCCCCATTCATCAGCTGGCGCAACGCTACACTGTGCTGACCTACACCAGCCTTCATCCCGACACGCTCCCCTCTGGCGCAGATCGCGCAATTGGCAGCCGCAAAGTGCGCGGCTTCTCAGTCGGCGCGTGTTATGGCCGCACTGCGACCTATCCTACCGGGATGTATTGGGTGGTGCTGTCGCTGGAGTGAGGCGAGAAGAAGATTTAGTCCTGTCCTTGATGGCTGATCGCCACTACTTCACAGGCACGCTGTAATGGGAAGCGATCACTTGCCATCTTCCCCCGGTTTTCATCCAGACGTCTGTCAGCCGGTCGTGATACTCGTAAGGCTTTCCGTCGGACTTGCCTCTCTCGTGATACGCGCCAGTTACCACGGCAGTGTTCCCGTGCATGCGAACCTTGAGCTCTGATATTTCCGCCACTTCCACATGAACGGAAGGCTCGGCGCTATGGCTTATGTAGCCAGTCTTGCTGTACGTCCTGCCATCCTCAACGGTAATGACGAAATCGTCAGCCAGCAGCGACGAGAGAATCTCGACTTGTCGCTGCTTGTATGATTCGGTCCATTTCAGTTCCAGGGAACGAATGCTCGCGGCGGCCTCCGATTTTTCCTGCGCCGCCAAAGGGACTACGAAGCCAGCGAGCAAGCAGAAGGTGAGAGCGGAACTAACACGAGTGCGCATACCTTCTATTTCGCACAGTCGGACACGGCGGGCAAGTTCCTTGTCTGGGGCATATCGGTCGCCACTGACGGGCGGAGTCGATCGAGATGTTGTCACACCCCTTCACTGCTGTCACTCTGTGCTAATCTTCAACAGCCCTCCGTCCGCGGTCCCCATGGAACTCACGCATCAGATCCACATTGGCACAGCGGGATGGTCTTACAAAGACTGGGAAGGGATTTTCTATCCCTCGGGCATGCAACGCAACCGGTTGCATCCTCTTGAATATCTAGCTCGCTTCTTCGATACAACTGAGATAAACACTTCCTTCTACGGGCCGATCAAGCCGGAGCTGGCCAAGGTCTGGTGCAGAAAAGTTGCTGCGGTAAATCCACACTTTCTGTTTACGGCGAAACTCTACCGCGCATTTACCCATTCCCCCATTGCGGTGATGGAGCCTACTTCCGCGGCTACGATCCGTCCCACGGACGAGGACGAACTTCGCACCCGCGAAGGCCTCGACGCCATCGCCAACGAAGGACGCCTCGGCGCTTTGCTGATTCAGTTCCCGGTATCTTTCAAAAATACTCCGCTAAACCGCGAATACATTGACCGGCTGGTTCGCCAGTTCATTGAATACGCTTGCGTGGTCGAGGTGCGGGATTCCAGTTGGAATAATGCGGAAACGCTGGCGGCATTCTCGGAGAAGAATGTCAGCTTCTGTAACATTGATCAGCCCCTGATTGGCCACTCACTCGCGCCCACCGAGCATGTGACCGCGCCCACTGCCTATGTCCGTTTGCATGGACGCAACTATGATCAGTGGTTCGATTCGGATAACCGCAACGACCGCTACAACTATCTGTACAACCAGCAGGAACTCTCCGGCTGGAGAGAAAGAATTGAGAAGATCGCGGAAAGCGCCAAAACTACCTACGTGATTACCAACAATCACTTCGAGAGCAAGGCGGGCGTGAACGCGCTCGAATTGAAATCGATGCTGAGCGGCAGACGAGTGCTGGCGCCGCCGACGCTAATCAAGAAGTATCCCGAGCTGAGAAATATCGCAGATCCGGCCCAAGACTTTGGCGAGGACTCGTCTGGCTCACAGATGTCGTTGCTCGCCTGATGGTGTGATGTCACAAGACTGTTCCACCGACGGTCAGACCTTTTTCAGCGGCGTCGCCTTTGCACCGTCGATCACCTCAACCCCGGGAATCCAGTTGTAGGTGTGCACCGCGCGCAGTCCCTCCACAACATCCGGTGTGAACTCCGCAAGAGGACGCTCAGCATACTCCGTCGTCGAAAGCTTGGTCACTTCATTCAGGGTGAAGCTGTACCCGTAGACGGGAGCGGAGCTTTGGCTGGGGCGAATCAACCGGTCTCCAGCCAGGAAAATGCGTCCCGCCCCGCGATTGTTGCGAGCATCAGTGGAGATAGGGTTGTCAGGATGGAAATGCCAATCACAATGGAGGGCTTCCGCATAAAAGAGTAATAGACATGAGGACCGCGCGTCCGGATCGGCACTGGTGGTCATCATCCACCACAGGCCACCGTGCTGCCATACCGAAGTGTCGACGAATTTGCCTTTCAGCAGAGTCGCCTGGTAAGCCCACTTCTTGGGAAATTCGATGCACCGAAAGAGGTCGATCGAGCCGGAATCAAATGCCTCCGGGATCATGTAAAGCGCCGGACCATCCTGAAACACGTAAGGATAGGAGTAGTGGTGGTTGGGGCTTTCCAGGCAGGCAGTCGGAGAAATCAGGTTCCCTTCCACGGAAATTTCGGCACACTCGATGCGTCCGCGCTGGGTGGCGTACTCGTAGTCTTCGAAGAACGCCCACTTCTTGCCGGCATATTCGATCGCAAATGGGTCAGCCCAAAAATGTCCCTTGCGGGACTCGATCCAGCGAAAACCTTCCAGGCCTCCTCCCGATGCCACGTCATACAAGGGCGCATGGTTTAGCCGAATACCGATCCTCCAATGCAGAACCGTCTTCTTCCGAAACGGCCGTTCAATGGCTTTCTTCAGCAAAAGCGGGGCCAGCCAACGGACCATCTCTGTATTCGTGGGCGTCCGGTAGATCTTTTTTTTGCCCTGGTAGGGTGCTGCCGGAACCGATGTCTGCACCAAGTGATCCCAGCCGAAACGATGCAGCTGATTCAGCTTCCGAATCACCAGATCGCTGGCACCCCAGTATGGTGCATACCGGTTGACGGAAACACTGATCGTCGATTTAGTGGCGAACAACGATTTGCAAAGCACCATACCTGCGTCGAGTTGTTCGGTGAGGACCTGTAGGATCACGCCTGAAAGGGAAGAACCTTCGTAGAGTTCCCAAAAATGCGGCGGCCCGCCGCGATAAAAATCATTGTCGCCATGGTGGTAAGACCAAACTCCATAGCGCGCGGCCGTGAGTATTTCGCCTTTTAGAATGTTGAAACCAAAACGCAACAGGACATCCAGGTTCTTCGATCGGATTTGTTCGATTGCCTCCGGCGGAAAACGATGGACAAACTTCTTACCGACAGGATCGACCTCGATGCTGTCAACTCCCTCCAGCAGGGCAGAGCAATCGACAACATCCAGCGGGTGGTTGTGTAGCTTCATTCGCTGGTCGAGACGGAGGTATGCATCGTAGAAAAGATGACTTCTGAGATTGGAGTCGAGTAGCCTTCGGGCAATTCGTCCGGGAGAGCTTGGTTTGTGCGCGGTTGTTCGCGAAGGTTTTCGGTAGACCAGCATTTCGAGCCCCGCGAAGTTGCTGGCTCGAATGTTCTCAATCACCCGAGCGAAGACATTAGACAGAATCGGACTGTCCAACAGAAGCCCGATGCGGAGTGGCGGTGCCGCGGCGGCCGAATAAAGCCACAACGAACTGCGGTTCGCACCAGGGAACTCCAATCGGTCAGACTCTGTTGCCCTCATCTAGCTGGTACCCTTTCGAGCAGAACCATCTTACAACTGGTTTTGGAGGAGAGTGCGGAGCAATGGCCAAGACATCTACAGGGGTTCATTGTGGGTTTGGTCGCGTCGGGTTGTCAAGGACGCGAGGAGGCCGCGCTTTATTCGGGAAGCTGCGGAGCATCATGCGAGGCGGGGTGGTAACAACGTTCCTTACGAAACGGCGCCGAGCGAATCTCGTGATCCGACTATGCTCCAGCCACCGCGCGGTCAGCCTGCCGCTGGCGGTTGTAACGCAAGGCGACATTCATAAACACGTTGCCGAGGGAAGTCTCGAAACAGATCACCAGCGCTTCGGTGTCTTCACTGCTCTTGTCGCCTTCGTCGGACGTGAGCAATAGAGGAGGATGCACACGGAAATGGAAACCCTGGTCGTTGAGCGCGCAGACAGCATTACCCACGACCTGGTTTGCCAGCTCGAAAACGGTCTCGCGGACGAGCCCATCCGATTCAGGCAGTTCGCCGCCGGCATAGTGGCTGGCTACCCGCACGGCGGTTTTCGGATCGAGGTCAAGGATGATGCGGCCCTCGATATCGCCCGAGAGTGCGACCAAACCGGCCACACCTTTTCTCCGGTAAGCTTCCTCTTCCATGCTGAGGTTGCCCACTTGCGTGGTGCCCTGCAGTCCCTGCGACAACACGGCATCCGCCGCATTGATGAAGGGCTGGATCAGCTCCATCTTCATGAGATCAGGCTCCCGCGCTGGTGGCGTTGGTCACCGCGCCGTCTTCACCCATCACGTACTTGATAACTTCGTACAGCACTTCCGGCTTCACCGGCTTCTGCACGAAATGCCGTGCTCCCCGCTGCAATGCCGCAACGATGTTTTCCTGGTAGCCCACGGAAGACACCATAACGATGCGAGCTTCGGGATGGGTTTGGACAATTTTCTCGGCCGCTTCGATTCCTTCCATCTGCGGCATGGTGATATCCATGAGCACGATGTCGGGCCGAGTCCGGTCGAACTCGCTGATGGCGGTCAACCCGTCTCCGGCTTCAGCCGCCACCTGTCCGCCGAATGTCTCTATCATGCGGGCCAGGTTCTTGCGGGCGAACACGGAATCATCCACTATCAGATAGCGGACCGGTTGCCCGTCTTTGCTGCGTTTTACGGCTGCAAACTGCTCCATAACCAAACCTCCTCTTACCACATCCATATCACGGCGGCGTGCCGCCGGCCAGATCACCCTAGTCACGAGCCCATGGAACTGGGCATAAACCCTACTCAAACACCCTCATGCAGCGATCTTCCTTGCCTTCTCAATTTCCCGCTTGGACGGCTCTACCTGTCCCGCCGCTGCGCTCATGCCGATTGCACACTGCTTGTAGCGTGGCCGCAAGGACGTCCAGTGCCACAATGCGCTGGGCGTAACCGCGTTCGATTGCCGCCTTGGGCATGCCGAATACGACGCATGAGTCCTCACTCTGAGCGATGGTCATGCCACCGGCCTTTTTCATTGCGCCCAATCCCTCGGCACCGTCGTCGCCCATGCCCGTCATCAGTACACCGACCGCTTCCGATCTGAACTCTTCTGCCACGCTGCGGAACAGGACGTCCACGCTGGGGCGATGGCCATTGATCCGTTCCTCGTCATTCAGAACAGCGACGTCTCCCAAGGGCAGCCGCTTTGCTTTCATGTGACGGCTTCCCGGACAGATGAGCACGCGTCCGGCCTCGAGCACATCACCGGATTGGGCTTCTTTCACTCGCATGGCACACAACTCATCCAGGCGGCGAGCAAACATCTCGGTAAAGCCCGCTGGCATGTGTTGAACGATCAGAATGGTTCCCGGAAAATCTCCCGGCAACTGTGCCAGTAAGAATTCCAGCGCCTGCGGGCCGCCAGTGGAAATTCCAATTGCCACCACACGGGTCGGAATCCCAGCTGACTTCCTCACGATCTTCTGCGGGGGCA
>Ga0137418_10000219_pt1 | contig 47360 bp, 29 predicted proteins | sample CZODoug3_1_2_16f_FD_122242 | JGI IMG/M metagenome (GOLD analysis project Ga0137418, IMG submission 122242) | Vadose zone soil fungal communities from Angelo Coast Range Reserve, California, USA - CZODoug3_1_2_16fungal (Hybrid Assembly) | ecosystem: Environmental > Terrestrial > Soil > Vadose...
TGCCCGCCACCGCCGTACTTTTCGGCCAGCGTTGCCAGGTTCTGGTCCGCGGTCGCCTGATTCCAGGGATTCGTGCCGAGCGATACCTTGGCGCGCACCGGCGATGCGCTGACGCTTACGGAATAGACGCTTTCGGGATGCAGCAGGTAGGGGACGAACTTGTTGTAGCCTTCGAGATCCAGATCGCTTACGTCAAAGAACACTACGCCATCCTTCGATTCGCAGCGTTCGCGCAGAATTTCGATGGATTTGCGGTGACGCTCCAGCAGCGGCTCAAGATACTTCGTTACGACGGGAAGCTTGACCATTTCGGCCAGGGGACGATACGCCAGTTCCGTGATCAGCTGCGCGGGCACTCCGTTGTCGGGAGCCGCTTCGATCACCAGGGCGAGTTGCGGGGCGGGCTCCGTCAATTCGGTGGCCGCTTGCGCGGTGGGAAACTGCGCGCCGTCGATGATGTCTCCCCAGTGGATCAGGTCGGCCAGCGGCTTGGTATCGAACCCGAACTTTTCCTTTGCTACCGTGGCGATTAATTTGGTGCAGGATTTGTATTCCGGGTCGTAATACATGTGGGGACCCGGAAAGCGTTTGAAATATTCGGCGTCGGCGGGCGTCAGGAACGCGCTCTGGTGATGGTCAAACCACCAGGTGACTTTCGGCGAATTGGAGTACTTGAAATCAACGATGGCGTTTTCGTCGCCATCGAACAAGCCCTCTTCCCAAGGATGCTTGGCCTTATGGGTCATCCCGCTGAAGCGGAATTCGGCCTTGGGATCGAAGTGCTCCCTATAAAAGCGGTAAAAAAGCGCCGCGGAAGCGGTGCCATCGAAACAGCGATCATGGAAACACAGTCTGACCTTGGTCATAGAGAACGGGTTTGCCCCACGTCTGCCCGGGTGCGGCTGCAGAGAGGAGCAAAGCTCTAAACGATGTACGGGTTGTGAATGAAAGTCAAGTGCAAAGCAAGGAGAGCAAAACTCTTGATGGAAAGAATTTCATCCGCCGGCAGCAAACGCACGGTTCCTGCCCAGGCCGGGACGCAGCGTGAATTTCAATTGGAAAAATGGAGCCGCCGACAAAACACTCTGGAAATCCGCATCGTCCATGTAACGCCGCCGGGGAATGCGCCGGGCCAGCAGCGCAAATTCCAACGGCTCCCTGCGGAAAGGGTACGGGTCCAGGGTGAACTCGTTTGCTCCAGCGGAGCGCAACTCCCAATCCGCTTCTTCCCCGCTTTCATTCATCGGGACGCCTTCAATCGTCGTGTCGTGGTCGGCTCCCAGGCAGAAATACAAGGACAATCGATCGAGCGCGGCTAGCCTTTGGATATTTGCGGTGATCAATTTTTCGTCGGTGAGGTCTTTGGTTGGCGGGTCGTTGCGCAGGTCCACTTTCAAACGCAATTGCTGCAAGCGCAAGCGTTGCACAAAATCGGTGGCATGCTGCTGTTCCTGCGATTTCACATATTTCGCGGAATAGCCCGGCATGGTTGCCTTGGCGCGGTCGTAGAGTCCCATGCAATGACTCGCGACCAGCAGCCCGGCGTACAAATCCGATTTCACCACCCGGTCAATTCCCCGCTGGTAGAGCAAAACGTGCTCATCCGTGGGGACGCTCATGAATGTGTAGGGCGAAAACGATTTGGGATCCACACCCGGCGCCATTTCCCATTCCTGCCAGCCGTTATCGTGCTCGGCCGCCGCCAGGCAAAACGATGCGAATGGCTCCGGGCGGGGAAACGCATCATTTCCCCATTCCCGCGCAAAAAAGCCGGAAAGGATGGCGTGATCCGTTTGCCGGATCACCAACATCGGATCGCTAGTCTGCTGGATAATCATTAATGGTGGTCGCCGACCTACCAAACCGCGGGGCACCCCATTATCCACCACCCGGCGCGGGGATTCCAGCACAACTGCGGGGGCCGCTATGGCCAAAAAGCCGCCATTCCAAGTATCATTTGTTTTGCCGGCGCGGGAGTGGCGGAACTGGCAGACGCAGTAGCCTTAGGAGCTACCGGACGCAAGTCCTTGGAGGTTCAAATCCTCTCTCCCGCACCAGAATTTCCACTACCCGCGCAGGATGTAAGCGAATTTGCCACCCGCAGGCTCTCATGAGCCTGATTTTCTTATCGGATTTTTTCGACTGCTCGAGGATGCCAGCTGGCAGAGGCGCTTGCCGTTATTTCGGGGATATTTGTCTGCCGCACCAGATCTCCAAAATCGGGGCGTGAGCGGATCGTGTCAAACACCGGCTCAATCCGCAGGTAAACCATCCAGGCACTGTGCTGGGCGGCGGCTTCATTTAATGCGCGCAAAGCCTCCGGCTTTCTGCCCAGCAGGGCCATGTATCTCGCACGCTCGTAAGGGGACAACACTCCTGCATCAGCGTACCCCTGGAGTGCGGCTTGATACCGCGCGGAAGCATTGGCGCGTTCGACTTGCTTCAATAGCTGGTCATGCCCAAACAAGCGCATCAGATTTTCCAGCTCGCCCGCTGCTTGTTCCGTTTTCCCTTCCATGGCATAGGTGATCCACAGTTTTTGCCTGGCGGGCAGAAAGCCGGGATCCAGCTTCAAGACTTCCTGATAAGCCTGTTCGGCTTTCGCGTAATCCTTTTGAAAATAGTGGAACCAGCCGATATTAGTGCGGATGATCATGGACAGCGGGTCGAGCGCTTGCGCTTTACGCATGTGTTCTTCGGCGCCGGCAAAATCGCCGCGGCAGGCCAGCAGAACAGCGTAAATGTGATGTGTGTGCGCGTTGTTGGGATTGAGCGACAGCGATTTCTGGAATTCAGTCTCGGCCGTTTTCCAATCCCAACTGTATTTCCACAAGGCAAACGCCAGCGCTGAGTGAGCCGAAGCCAGCGAGGGTTCCAAATCAAGCGCACGCCGCGCCGCAGCCTCGGCACTCGGACCCGCCTGGCTGCCGGGTATCTCATCGTAATCGCCAAGCAGATTGTAGGCTATCGCTTTGCCTGCATAGGCCTCGGCAAAATGCGAATCCAGCGCGATGGCCTCATTAAACTGCTCCAGGCTTTTCTGCAGCTCATTGTTGGTGCGGTGATTGTTCAGGTCGTGCATGCCGTTGAGATAGGCTTCGTAGGCCCGCACGTTCACGGGATGAGGCTCGTCCCGCCGGTGCATAAAAGGGGGCATGAGGGCAACTTCGATTCTTCGCGAAACGGACTGCGCCAAATCGTCTTCGAGCGAGAGGATGTCGCCGGTGTCGCGTTCGAACGTTTGCGCCCAAAGGTTCCGGTCGTCTGCCGTCGAAACCAGGCGCGCATTCACTCGCACCCTACCGCCGGACCGCGCTACGGTCCCTTCCACCACCGCATCGACGCCGAGCTCCTGGCCGATTTTCACCAGTGGTTTGTAATCCTTCCGGTAATGATTTGCCGAGGACCGGGAAATCACTTTCATGGAGCCGATCTGCGCCAGATTGGTTGTTACCGCGTCGGTCAAGCCTTCGGCAAAGTAGTCCTGGCCTGAGTCTCCGGAGAGATTTTCAAAGGGAAGCACGGCGATGGAGTGTATTTGCGCGTCGGCGCCAGCCCGTTTCAGAAATGCCGTCACCGACAGCAATCCAACAATCGCTATAACAGTCAGAAGCCCGATAGTGCCAGACTTGCGATAGCGCTTCCAGCCGAGCGGCCCGTCAGGAACAGCGATGACCTGCACAACTGTTTCTGCTGTCAGCCAACTTGGTTCTTCAGCACCTTGATTCTCCCCTAGCGACCTCTCAGGAGCTTCCATTTGAATGGGAGCGATAAAGCGATATCCCCGGCGCGGAATCGTTTCGATATAGAGGGGTTTACCGGCATCGTCACTCAACGCCTCGCGGAGCTTCTTTACAGTTGAATTCAGGCTGTCGTCGACTTCTTCAGAGGAGTGGCCGGGCCAGAGCTTCGCCTGCAACTCCTGCCGGGTGACGAGTTGCCCTGGCCGCTCAACAAGAAACCAGAGAACGCGGACGGGCTGACTTTGGACGTGGAGGCGGATTCCATGCTTGTGGATTTCGCAGGTTTCGAAATCGACCCGAAAAGGTCCAAACGTACAAACGGGATGGGGATTCGACACGTGCGTCATCGCACCCCGGGCCTCCGCCAGTGTGGCTATGGGTCGGGATGCTAGCACGAAGCTACCCCGCCAACAATCGGGATCGTGGTTTGGACGGTGCCGACTAGCTCTAAATGATACTTCCCGAACGCCTTATGTTCGTGGAGCGGCGTTCGGAATTATGCAATCTGTTGCACAATTCGGGAACTCGGCCATCAAACCTCCTTCTGAATTGCACAACTTGGCGGGTCAGATTCCGGTCAGGAGGAGGTCAGCACCGGCTACAACTTCAATCCTCTTTAAGGTCAATCGGGACAGACTTCTTCATTTTCCTGTAACTCATAGATGGGACTGAGCTTGGCAATCGCCATGCACTGAACAGAGGGAACTGGCGTCGGGTTACAAAATTAACCTGGGGCGTATTCTGAAACTTCGGAAGGAGAAAGCATGAAAAATTTGGGATTGGCTCTGCTTTGCTTGGCTATCCTGGCGGCGGCTCCGGCAGTTGTAAAGGCCGATACGTTGGTCGACTGGGCCCTGTCAGGCAATTTTAGTGATGGCGGCGCGCTCGGGGGCACTTTTACCTTAGACGCAACAACGGGAGTAATCACTGCTGTGAACATTACCACCACAGCAGGTTCCGTTTTGGGCGGTTTCACATATACGACCTTGAATACGACGCCAAGTTATATCACCTCCCCCGTCCACGCTTTGGACTTCGCTAGCGGTACGAGCCCACTGCAGATTCTGGAGCTATCCATTGGCGCACTGTCGGCTTCCGGGGGAAGCGTTACCGTTTTTACGACGGTGTCAAATTGTCCCGGCAATGGGCCTATAGGCGGTTGCTCCGACGAACTGATGACTACTGCTACTCTCGGAAACAATGGTTGCGCCAACGACGGTTCCAAGAACGTGCGCTGCCTCTTGTCGGGAGCAACTCTCTTCGGCACCGTGGAAGGCGGCACGGGCGGCAACCCTGGCGGTGGTGGCAATACCGACAACACAGGCGTCCCGGAACCCAGCACGCTGCTCCTGAGCGCTTTGGGTCTTGGCGGTCTGGCACTGAAGCGTTTCTACTCCTGAGACTGATTCGTACGGCACCTCCTCAGTCGAGGACGATGATGAATGCTGGCACCTGCTGCTTCCCTCAGCGGGTGCCAGAATCTATTTCGCGGATGGCTTTCCAGCGGGGCATTCCTTGCGCCTTTGCCCTGTTTGCATAACAATGATGCCTAATTGGTGATGAAATCAGCATTGGGAGTCATCGGTTATGCACGAGCGCAGCGTTCGCGATCTCCTGAATCTTTATAACCCGGCCAATCCGCTGGAAAAAGCGTGGACTATTCCCGCTCCATGGTATTTCGACGAGCGACTCGCGAAACTCGAGCGCGAGTCCGTCTTTGCGGCTAACTGGCAGGTGGTCGGCCATCTGGACCAGGTGAAAGAACCCGGCCAGTTTTTCACCATTGACGTTAATAAGGAGCCGCTGGTGGTCGTCCGTGGAGACGACGGAGAACTCCGCGCGTTTTACAACGTGTGCCGCCATCACGCCGCCGCCGTGGTGCCCGAAGCGCAGGGCTGCGCGAAGAATTTCCGCTGCCCATATCATGGGTGGACATATGGGAACGATGGCGCGCTCAAGGGCATGGTCGAGTTCGAGGGAGTCTGTAATTTTGACCGCGCGGATAATGGCCTGGTTCCGGTGCACGTGGATACCTGGGAGAATTTCGTTTTCGTGAATCTCGACGGACGCGCCTCTCCGCTGCGCGAGTACCTCGGCAAAGTTCCGGAGATTGCGGCCCCGCTCAAAATTACCGAGACGCTTAAGTATTTTGATCGCCGGATTTACACGCTGAATTGCAACTGGAAGGTTTACGTGGACAACTATCTGGATGGCGGCTACCACGTGCCGCATGCGCACAAGGGGCTCAGCAGCGTCGTCGAGTACACCAAGTACACCATCGAAAATTACGAGCGCGCCTGTTTGCAGTCCAGCCCGCTGGATAGTTCGGGCGCGCTTGAATCTTCAATTGGCTCGACGCGCCAGGGGACGGCGTTTTATCTGTGGGTCTACCCCAACTTCATGCTGAATGCGTATTCAGGCGTGATGGACACCAACCTGGTGCTGCCGCTGGGCGTCAACAAATGCGCTGTAATCTTTGACTATTATTTTGCGGACATCAGCCCCGCCGCCGCGAAACACCACCAGGAAAGCATCGCCGTCAGCGAAAAGGTTCAGGATGAAGACATGGCGATCTGCGATTCGGTGCAGCGTGGGCTATCTTCCCGCGCTTATGTTGCGGGACGTCTCTCGCTGCGCCGCGAAGCCGGCGAACATTTGTTTCACCGCCTGCTTCACGCGGATATGACCAATGCGCTGGCGCGGCCGATGGCCGCCGACTGACGACTTTTTGCGTAGTGTCCGCCTCTTGCCCTGTGGATAGCCGAAGGGTTTGAGGCGGCTCGTTTCCGCTGCCCTCAGCAATTGAAATTTCGCACACACAAAAACTTGTAGTATTTCATATGTTATTGGAATAACATCCGGCGCATCGCTCAGAGTGACATGGGGATAGCACTCTGGACAGGTACTCCTCTGTGCTTTTTCTTTCACGTCACTAATTGCGGCAATCGGGGTGTAGGTCGACATGCAGCATCACCCTCTTCAGGAGGAGCTATGTACCGCTTGTTGATTTGCTGTTTCATCGTTTTGGTGCTTTCCCTAAGTGCAGCAGCCCAGCTTCCTACTTCCACCTTGAACGGAACGGTAACAGATCCGCAAGGCGCCGTAGTTGCCGGCGCAAGAATTGTCGTCACCAGCACGGCAACTGGTACAAGTCGCGAGGCCACCAGCGCCAGTGACGGTGGTTTCGCCTTCAGCGATCTACCCCCTGGAGATTACACCGTGCGCGTCAGCGCCTCGGGATTTGCCACCAGCGAATACAAAGCGGTGCGTCTGGAGGTGGGGCGTGCCAGTACCCTGAACGTTTCGCTGAAAATTGCCCGGGGCGGCGAGGTAGTGGAGGTGAGCGCCGCCGAAATAGCCTTGAACACCACGCAGTCGATGGTGCAGGGGCTGGTGGAGGCCCAGGAAATCCAGACCCTGCCGTTGAATGGGCGAAACTTTCTCGACTTGGCCTTTCTGATTCCTGGAAACCGCCCCGCACCGCGTTTTGACCCCACCAAGACAAACACTGTGGAAGTTTCCTCGGCCGGGGCCTATGGAAGAGGCGGCAATATCATCATCGATGGCGCTGACAACAACGACGAGGTGGTTGGCGGCACGCTGATGAACTTCCCGGAGGAAGGATTGGCGGAGTTTCAAATTGCCACCAAATTTACGGCGGAAGTCGGGCGTTCTTCCTCAAGCATCATCAACATCGCCACGAAGTCAGGGACGAATGACGTACACGGTTCGGAATACTTCTTCTTCCGGCACAAGACTCTGCAGGGATTGCCGGCAACCTTCGATCGAACGCAACCCACGCCGCGGTTTGCCCGCGAACAGTTCGGAGGCTCCGTAGGCGGCCCGTTAATCAGGGAGAAGCTCTTCGGATTTTTCGCAGGGGAATATCTCAATCAGGATCACGCCGTTCCCGTGGGCGTGCGGGACTTTACCGCGAACAGCGTGACGGGCGGCTCCGCTCTCGCTTTCGTGCATGATGTCCGGATCACTTCCAAAGGCGACTGGGTGCCCGATGGCAGCGACCATATTTCGCTGCGCTATTCCTTTGAACGGTCACTGGACGTTGACAATGGCTTCTTGATACGGCCATTGGGCGGGGCCGCCAATCGCCAGCAGTCCCTCAACCGCTATAACTCTTTTCTCGCGAGCTGGTCGAAAAGCTTTTCCCCTACGCAGACCAACAGTCTGAGCTATCAAAAGAACTATTTTATCAATCACATTCCAGCGTTTTCGCCTGACGCCCCGGACACGAATCCAGCCGGGCTGGCAGCGACAAACGAGCTTCGCTTCCCGGATCTTCAGGACGGTGCGAATTACCGGATCCCGCAACGAACCCGGCTGGCTCGCGATCAGGTGCGCGACACGTTCTACTGGTCCATGGGCAAGCACAATCTGAGTTTTGGCGCGGAATTCCAGTATTACGGATCCGACATCCTGTTTGACATCTTTGGAAGTGGGAGCATTTACTTGACCGAGGATTTCCCCCGTCAAAATCTCTTTACCGGTACGTCTTGTTCCGCCGCAACCCCGTGTAACGACACGGACATTCCGATCGCCATCGCGTTAAAGAGCGGCGCGCCCGTTCGCCCGCCGACGGCGCCTTACGAACACAACAAATACCTGGGACTGTTTGTGCAGGATGACTGGCGCTTCCGGCCTGGGCTGACGTTTAACCTGGGACTTCGTTGGGACGGTGATTTCAACTCCTTGGGCGAGACCGAGCAAAACAAACCTTGCCCGACCTTGACCACAGTGATTATCAACTGTGAGTTCATCCGAAACCTTCTGGGACCACACGATTCATCTGCCAAATATAAGAACTTCGGCCCGCGAGTGGGCTTTGCCTGGCAGCCCGCGGCCCTGAAGAACACGGTGGTGCGCGGCGGCTACGGGATTTACTACGACAGGGTGATTCTGGAGCCAGCCCTGCTGGAAGAACTGCTCAACGGACGAGCCGTGCCAATCGTTGGTTATGGGGGCTCAACGTGCTCAGCCACGGGTTCGGGTGCGACGCCAGTACCAAGCATCGGCAACTGTTTCTTGTCAGGAGCGACCTATGCTCCTGGCTCCCCCACTCTCGCTAACCCATTCTCCGGGGGTTCCAGCCCGTTCGGAATCGGCGTGAACGTCATCGACAACAAAGCGGCCACGCCGTTGGTGCAGCAGTTCACCTTGGGCGTGCAGCGCCAGTTTGGAAACGATTACCTCCTTTCCGTAGACGGGATACACACCCGTGGGACGCGCCAGTTGATTCCCAGGTACCTGCGCACATTGCCCCCGGGAATCAGCACTCCGTTCATCAATTGTCCCAATCCGAGAGATCCTTGCACCGTTATTGACCCTGCCACTGGCACGCCAGCTGCGACTGGATGCCCCGCCGATCCCAGTTGCCAAAGCATTACGAACATTCAGTCTTCGGCGAGGACGTGGTATGACGCCCTGCTTGTTAGCTTCCAAAAACGGCCAAGGAGCGGTCCTTGGCACCCCGGATACAACGTCAGCTACACACTTTCCAAAACGTTCGACGAGCAGCAAGACGACCAAGTCAGTCCCAGCGGGGCACCCACGGAGGACCCCGCCATCGTCGCGATGCACGTCAATGATTTGAAGATCGAGAAGGGCTATGCGACCAGCGATGAACGCCACCGTTTCGTGGTCTCTGGAAGCATGGAGCTGCCCTGGAAGTTGAACATCTCGCCCATCTGGAGCTTGTCCTCCAGCATTCCGGAGAACCTTGATGTGCCGCTGCTTGGCGACGGCCGGCTGCCCAACATTCCGCGCAACGCCTTGGGACGCCAAATTCAGAACGGCGCGGCGCTGAACAGCGCTATCATCGCCTATAACGCGTTGCCCGCGTGCCTCGCAAGCGGAAGCACGGCCGGTCCGCTCCCTTGCAATCAAGGGCAGATCTTGAATGCCGCGGGAACAGGCGCGTTTCAGGTGGACCCGAAAATCCATTTTGGCCACAGTCTCAATTCCTTTGATACACGGGTCTCAAGAACCTTTCATTTCAAGGAACCGCATAGCTTAGAGGCCATCGCGGAGGTGTTCAATCTGTTCAATGTCACCAACATCCGCGGCACAACCAACAGGAACTACTCGGGGGTGAACAACGTCCTGACTTCCGGTGACTTCAATCGTGCTCTGGAGACAGCGGGCAAGTTCTTCGGCTCGTACGGGCCGCGCGCCTTCCAGTTTGCACTCCGCTACAGGTTCTGATTGGCCTGACCGGTACGCCGGCATATTCGCAAGGCAAGAAAAGAGGGGCAGTCGGCAGCCGCCCAAAACCGGACGCGCTTCGCATCTGAAACAAAAAAGGCCGGCGGAGTTCCCGCCGGCCCTCTTCGCTTCTGAAAACTACAGTTTCTCGAAGAAGTGCACTACTTTCTTGCCGGCGCTTTCGGTGTAGTACACCGTCACTTTGGCGCCCTTCTCAGTTCCTTTTGCGGTGTCGACAGCAGCAACTTTGGTCCCGTGACCTGCCACTTCAAACGTCTGCTCGGTCCCGTCGGCGGCTTTCACCGTGATCGTCTTGCCACCTTCTCCGACCTTCGTTACCGTCCCTTCCACGACTTTATAGCCGCCTTTGCCGACCTTGTCGACTTCCACGGCCGTCTTATCGGTTCCCGTCACCGTGTAGTGGGCAACAACCTCAGAACCTTCCTTCACTCCCTCGAAGGTGTCCTTCGCGCCGGTCCCGACGGCTTCTCCGCCTTTGACCACGGTCTTATCCGCAAAATGGATGGTGTGCTCAGTGCCATCCTTGGTCTTCACCACGATCGTCTTCGCGGCTGCGTCCACTTTCGTGACCACCCCGTGAAGGACGCTCACGACTTCATCCGCCGCCACAACCATTACCGCAAAAAATGCGGCCAACACCATTACCGAAAGCAATTTCTTCATTACGGCTGACCTCCTGTTTGAGCTTGACCTGCTTAGTAGTTGGAAAGGGTTCGCGAAACTGCCCCACAAAAAGGTTAGCGCAAGCCTCCGGCAAAAACTACCGGGAAGAGCATTACACCCGCCCATTGTCCTGAGTTGATTCGAAAGACATTCCAGTTGGACAACGAGACGCACACCCAGACACTGCGGTTAGATGAGAGGAACCCTCTAATAGATGCACATATTGGAAGTGACTTGCGGCTCGGTACGAAACTAATTCCCCGGCCGGATGGGTTCGAATGCCAGCGGAACAAGAACTGATTGGGCGTCTGCACTCGCGGCCTTTCGTTGACCCGGGCCGCGCGCTAACCTATACTTAAAGTTCGGTGTCGCTTGCAGGATTTCCGCTGGGTTCCGCACTGTAATCCATGAAGTTTCCGCAGCATGCGCGGGATGGTGTGAAGGAACCCGGATGCGTGTTTTTGACCCCGCACCATCCGCCTGCCTGACCGGCAACACTCAAATTAATTCACAAAGGGTTTTGATTTCCTTTAAGGGAGAAGAAAATGGCGGACGCTAGCTGCCGTAGAGAACTCGAACTGGAAATTCCCGCCGAAGAGATTTCCAAGGCCTCCGAAAAAGTCGCCAAGGAATTTGCCAAGATGGCGCGCGTGCCGGGATTCCGCCCGGGCAAGGCTCCCATTTCGCTGATCAAGCGCCGCTTCGCGGAAGATATCAAGAGCGAAGTGCTGCAGAACCTGGTGCCGGAGACCGTTGAAAAGGCCGTGGCCGAGCAGAAGCTCTCTCCCGTCTCGCAACCGCAGGTGGACAAGCTCGAGTTCAACGAAGGGCAGCCGGTGAAGTTCCGCGCCTCGTTCGATGTGCTGCCGGAATTTACCCTTGCGAACTACAAGAGCCTTGAAATCGAAATGCCGGAAATGAACCTCACGGAAGAGGATGTCGCCAAAGCGCTCGCGGAGATGCAGCAGCGTGCGGCCGCCTTCACCCCCGTTGAGGGCCGCGCCGTCCAGAACGACGATTTTGTGCAGGTGAAGCTCAACGGCACGCCCGAGGGCGGCGGCGAACCCTTGCAGGCGGAAAGCGTGCTCTGCCACGTCGGCGCCGAAGAGACCATGGAGCCGTTCAACGAAAACCTGCGCGGCGCGAATGTCGGCGATCACAAGGATTTTGACGTCAATTACCCCGCCGACTATCCCGACGCCAAGCTTGCGGGAAAGCTCTTCCACTATTCGGTGGATGTGTTGGGGATCAAGACCAAGAAGCTCCCCGAATTGAACGATGAATTTGCCAAGGACGTGAGCGACGCCACTTCGCTTGAGGAACTCAAAACCAAAATCCGCGAAAGCCTCGAACACGAGCGCGATCATCGCCACAAGGACTTGCAGCGCGAAAAAGTGATCGGCGAACTGGTGAAGCTGCACGACTTCCCGGTACCCGAAACGCTCGTCGAGCATCAAATGGATGTGCGACTTGAGCGCGTGGTTCGTTCCCTGGCACAACAAGGCGTGGATCCCCGGGCAGTCAATGTGGACTGGGTGAGCCTGCGCCGGCGCCAGGAAGAACGCGCCAAGGATGATGTGAAGGCCGAACTGGTGATTGACCGCATCGCCACCGAGGAAAAAATCGAGGTCACGGAGGAGGAACTCGACCATGAGATCGAACACATGGCGGGCCACTCCGGCGAATCCACAGAAGCGTTTCGCGCTCGTTTGACAAAGCAGGGTGCGCTCGATAGGATGAGAGCGAAGCTGCGGAGTGACAAGACCATCGACTGGTTGGCACAGAACGCCAGTGTCAAAACGGTTGCCGCGGCAAGCGCCAAGTGATCCTGACCCCGCTGCTGCGAGCCAAATCTCTCACATGAAAAACTACGAAGAACCGACCTATTACGCGACCACTCTGGTACCGATGGTGGTTGAACAGACCAGCCGGGGCGAGCGCGCTTACGACATCTATTCGCGCCTCCTGAAAGAGCATATTATCTTTATCGGCACGCCGATTGACGACCACGTTGCCAATCTGGCCACCGCGCAGATGCTCTTTCTGCAGGCCGAAGACCCGGAAAAAGACATTCAGTTGTACATCAATTCTCCGGGCGGCTCCATCACCGCCGGCTTTGCCATCTATGACACGATGCAGTTCGTCAAGCCGGACGTGGTCACCACCTGCGTGGGCCAGGCGGCATCCATCGCCGCCGTGCTTCTCGCCGGGGGTTCTCCGAAGAAGCGCTTTGCCTTGCCGAATGCCCGCATATTGATTCACCAGCCGTGGATGAGCGGCCTCGGCGGGCAGGCTACTGACATTGACCTGCACGCCAAAGAGATTTTGCGCATGCGCACGACGATCAACAACATCCTTTCCAAGCACTCCGGCCAGCCCGTGGAGCGCATCGAAAAGGATGTGGAGCGCGATTACATCATGAATCCGGAGCAGGCCAAGGAATACGGGATGATCGATGAGATCATCTACAAGCACCGGTAGAGATTCGCCGCTTGCCGGCGGGGCCGGGTGCGGGATGAAATCCACAAGCGTTTCTGTTTGACAGCAAGGCTTGCACTTTCTCTTTCGCCCGGGGGAAAAATCGGCCTAGAATGGTATTCAACGTCTCCGGAGGATGTGCCGGAGGAGAGGCCCTCACACACGTGAAAAAATATACTCCAGACGAACCGCTTCGCTGCTCCTTCTGCCACAAGACCCAGGAGCAGGTGGAGAAGCTCATCAGTTCGCCTTCGGATTATCCTCGGGCGTACATCTGCAACGAGTGTGTCGGCGTCTGCCAGACGATTCTGGAAGACGAAAAGCGCGAACAGGCCACTGCGCCGGCGCGCCGCCTGCCTCGCCCACCGGAGATCAAGCAGTTCCTGGACAGCTACGTTATCGGCCAGGACCGCACCAAAAAGAAATTGGCTGTGGCCGTTTACAACCACTACAAGCGCATCTTCCTGAACAAGCAGCCCGGCGAAGTGGAACTCAGCAAGTCCAATATTCTGCTGATTGGTCCCACAGGCACCGGTAAGACGCTGCTGGCGCAAACTCTTTCGCGCATGCTCGATGTGCCGTTCGCCATTGTTGACGCCACCACTTTGACCGAGGCTGGCTACGTCGGCGAGGACGTCGAAAACATTATTTTGAAGCTTTTGCAGGCTGCGGACGGCGACGTCCAGAAGGCCCAGCAAGGCATCATCTATATTGATGAGATCGACAAAATTGCCAAGAAGGACGAAAACCCCTCCATCACCCGCGACGTCAGCGGCGAGGGCGTTCAGCAGGCGCTGCTGAAGATTCTCGAAGGCACCGTGGCCAACGTGCCTCCTCAGGGTGGCCGCAAGCATCCTCACCAGGAATTTACGCCGGTGGACACCACGAACATCTTATTTATCTGTGGCGGCGCATTCGTGGGCCTCGAAAAGCTGATCGAGAAGCGCGTCGGCCGCCGGTCCTTGGGCTTCCATACCGAGTCTGGAGCGACCTCCGCACAGCGCCGCAACACGGAATTGCTGGAGCAGGTCCAGCCCGGCGACCTGATTCGCTATGGCCTGATCCCGGAATTTGTCGGCCGCCTCCCTGTCGCGGGAGTCATGAGCGACCTCGACAAGGGCGCGCTGATGAAGATTTTGACCGAGCCAAAGAATGCCCTGATGAAGCAGTACCAGCGCTTGTTTGAGTTCGAAAACGTGCGGCTCCGGTTCACCGACGACGCTCTGGAGACCGTCGCGGAGTTGGCTCTTCAGCGCAAAGTCGGCGCGCGCGGCTTGCGTATGATCCTCGAAGACCTCATGCTGGAATTGATGTACCACCTGCCGATGCAGAAAAGAGTGCGCGATTTTGTGGTCACCGCCGAAATGGTCCGCGGCCACGAAATCAATTGGAGTTTGCTCGAGAAGGCTGGCTAACAGCTTCTTGGGCTCTAAGGAAGTTCAGGGGCCTGCATGTTCACTCGTGAGAAACAGGAAATGAAACGCGTACCCATGATGCCGGTGCGCGATATGGTCATTTTTCCGCAACAGATGACCCCGTTTATCGTCGGCCGCGAAGCCAGCGTTCGCGCGCTGGAAGAAGCGCTTGCCGGCGACAAGAAGATCTTTCTTTCGACCCAGCATGATGCTTCTATCGATGACCCGAAGCCCGAGGAGATTTACGCGGTCGGCACTCTCGCGAACATCGTCCAAAGCGTCAAGCTGCCCGACGGCAATATCAAAGTGCTGGTTGAAGGCGTCGAGCGCGCTCGTTCCGTTTCCATTACCTCCGAAGAAGGCTTCTTTCGCGCCACCATCCGCCTGCTTGCCGCGAAAATCGAAGCCACTCCGCAGGTCGAGCAGCTCGTACAGAAGGTCACCGGCCTCTACGAGCAGTTCATCAAGCTTTCGCAGAGCCTGAATTACGACACGATGATCGCCGCTGCGCGCGTTGACGACCCTTCGCGCCTTTCGGACACCATCGCGGCGAATCTTCAGCTCCCTGTGGACGAAAAGCAAGACTTGCTGGAAACAGCGGACCCGCTTGAGCGCCTGAATCGCGTGTCGGACATCCTGGAAATCGAACTTGAAAAGCTGAACGTCGACCGCAACATCAATACTCGCGTGAAGCGCCAGATGGAACGCGCGCAAAAAGAGTATTACCTCAACGAAAAGCTCAAGGCTATTCAGAAGGAACTCGGCCGGGGCGAGAAGAATGAAATCGAAGAGCTGAAAAAGAAAATCGATTCCGCCGGCATGCCCAAGGACGTCCTGGAAAAGGCCAGCACGGAGCTGAAGCGCCTGGAGCTGATGCCGCCGATGTCCGCGGAATCCACCGTCAGCCGCAACTATATTGACTGGCTGCTTGCCGTGCCCTGGAAGAAGCGTTCGAAAGAGATTCGGGACATCAAGGCGGCAGAGGAAATCCTCAACACGGAGCATTACGGCCTGGAAAAAGTGAAAGACCGTATTCTGGAATTCCTGGCCGTCCGCCAACTCGTCAAGAATCCCAAGGGCTCCATCCTTTGCTTCGTCGGGCCTCCTGGCGTTGGCAAGACTTCGCTGGCCATGTCCATCGGCCATGCCACCGGGCGCAAATTTGTCCGCGTGTCATTGGGCGGCGTTCGCGATGAAGCGGAAATCCGCGGGCATCGTCGCACGTACATTGGCGCACTGCCCGGCCAGATCATTCAGATGATGAAAAAGGCCGGCACGGTCAACCCGATTTTCGTGCTCGATGAAGTGGACAAGATGTCCACCGACTTCCGCGGCGACCCGTCTGCCGCCCTGATGGAAGTCCTCGATCCCGAGCTCAATCACTCGTTCACGGATCACTACCTGGACGTCGAATACGACCTTTCGAAGGTCATGTTCGTCTGCACCGCCAACGTGATGCACACCATCCCGCAGCCGCTGCAGGATCGCATGGAAATCCTCCGCTTGCCGGGGTACACGGAGCAGGAAAAACTGGAAATCGCCAAGCGCTTCCTGGTGAAGCGCGCCCGCGAAGCAACCGGCCTCACGGAGAAGAATCTCACCTTCACGGATGAAGGCTTGCTGCACATGATCCGCCACTACACTCACGAAGCGGGCGTGCGCAACCTGGAACGCGAAATTCAGAATATCGCCCGCAAGATGGCTCGCCGCGTTGTGGCTGACGGCCCCGAAACCACCATCAAGATCGCCGTCGAAAACGTCAATGAATACCTTGGCGTGCTGAAGTACCGCGAATTCTGGCTTGAGAAGCAGAATGAAATCGGCCTCACCACCGGCCTTGCGTGGACCGAAGTCGGCGGCTCCGTGCTGGCCGTCGAAGCCACCACCATGGAAGGCAAAGGCCGCCTGACGCCCACCGGGAAGCTCGGCGAAGTGATGCAGGAATCCGCGCAAGCCGCCATGAGTTACGTTCGCTCTCGCACCGCAGCGCTCGGCCTGGAAAAAGATTTTTACCGCACGCTCGATATCCACGTGCACGTGCCCGAAGGCGCCATCCCCAAGGACGGCCCCTCCGCCGGCATCACCATCTGCACCTCCATCGTCAGCGCGCTCACGCGGAATCCCGTGCGCTGTGACGTGGCCATGACCGGCGAAATCACCCTGCGCGGCAAGGTTCTCCCCATCGGCGGCGTCAAGGAAAAGCTACTGGCCGCCCACCGAATGGGCTTGCGTACCATCATCCTTCCGAAGGATAATGAGAAGGACCTAGCGGAAATCCCTCAGGAGATCCTCTCCAGCCTCAAGATGCACTTCGTGGAAACCATGGATGAAGTGTTGCAGGTTGCGCTGGAGCGGCCCATCGTGCCGCTCGTAGGAACCGGGGTTGCGCCTGTCGCGGAGCCGTTCACCACTGGCGCAGATAAAGACACGAGTTTGACAAACTAAGCCGCTCAATTCGGGAGCAGTCTGCACCTGCAGTCTGCGGTTATCCCCGCCTCGAGTCGCTTCTGGTTGCAGATAGTTTGGTTGCCCGCCCTGGCGGAAAGGTCTTTTTCGCCGGAAGGTACACCACCACGCAGTCCAGTTCCGGGTACGAGTAGATCAAGGAACAATCAACCAAAACTTAAAGTTAGGATATATGGCAAAAGAAACGAGTACAGAAGGAAACAATCAAATCAGTATCAGCCTTGCTGAGCTGAAAGAAAAAAACATCACCGACCTGGCGAAAATTGCCAAGGAATTGAACATTCCTGGCGCCAGCGGGATGCGCAAGCAGGAGCTGATCTTCCAGATCCTCCGCGCGCAAACGGAGAAAAGCGGCCTGATCTTTTCGGAAGGCGTCCTTGAATGCCTGCCCGACGGTTTTGGATTCCTGCGCGCTCCGGAATACAACTATCTCCCCGGCCCCGACGACATCTACGTCTCGCCTTCGCAGATCCGCAAGTTTGACCTGCGCACGGGCGACACCGTCTCCGGCCAGGTGCGTCCTCCGAAGGATGGCGAGCGCTATTTCGCGTTGATCAAAGTGGAAGCCGTCAACTTTGAAGATCCTGAGGTCGCGCGCAACAAGATCTTTTTCGATAACCTCACGCCGCTCTATCCCCAGGGCCGGTTGAAGATGGAAACCAACAAGGACAATCTTACGGGCCGTGTGCTTGATCTGCTTTGCCCCATCGGCAAAGGCCAGCGCGGCTTGATCAATGCTCCCCCGCGCACCGGCAAGACCATGATGCTGCAGTCCGTCGCGAATTCCATCACCGTGAATCATCCGGAAGTCGCGCTTATCGTTTTGCTGATTGACGAGCGGCCGGAAGAAGTAACTGACATGCAGCGCACGGTGAAGGGCGAAGTCATCAGCTCCACCTTCGATGAACCGCCGCAGCGCCACATTCAGGTGGCCGAAATGGTGCTTGAAAAGGCCAAGCGGCTGGTGGAGCACAAGCGCGACGTTGTCGTCCTGCTCGACTCCATCACGCGTCTCGCGCGCGCCTATAACGCCGTCACGCCGCCGTCCGGCAAGGTTCTCTCCGGTGGTATTGACGCCAACGCTTTGCAGCGCCCGCGCCGTTTTTTCGCCGCCGCTCGCAATGTGGAAGAAGGTGGTTCGCTCACCATCATCGCCACGGCGTTGATTGATACCGGCAGCCGCATGGACGACGTCATCTTCGAAGAGTTCAAGGGCACCGGTAACATGGAAATTTATCTGGATCGCCGGCTCGCCGATAAGCGCGTGTTTCCGGCCATTGATATCCAGCGTTCCGGCACTCGTAAGGACGAATTGCTCCTTCCGCCCGATGAGTTGAGCCGCGTCTGGGTGTTGCGCAAGGTTTTGAGTCCGCTCTCGACAGTCGAGGCGATGGAGCTTTTGCTCAGCCGCCTCTCAAAGACAAAGGCCAACGCGGAATTCCTCAACTCGATGTCCGCTCCGGTCTGAGGATCGTCAGTCCCACCCACGGCACCCCTCCCGTTGGCCGCTTCTGGGCCATCGTCACCGTGGTTCTAAAAGAAACGGTTCGCCGCGGCGAGCCAGGGTGCCTGTATGCATGAAAAATTCATTGCCCGCCAGCCGATATTTGACAAGCGGCTGCGGGTGTATGCCTACGAGCTGCTTTTCCGGGGAGGCCCTCAAAATTTCTTTCAGCCGCGCAATCACGCGTCGTCCAGCGTGATCGCCGATTCGCTCACCCTCTTCGATTTGCAAACTCTTACCGGCCACGCCCGCGCTTTCATCAACGTGGATGAACTCGCTCTCCGGCTCGGCGCTCCCCGGCTTCTGCCGGCCGACCGCATCGTGGTCGAAATTCTTGAGAGCGTGAAGCCCACCGACGAAATCGTCGGCATCTGCCGCGAACTTCGCCAGGATGGATATTCGCTGGCCCTTGACGATTTTCTTGGCGAGCCCGCCCTCCAGCCCCTTGTCGATCTCGCTCACTACCTGAAAGTGGATTTCACGCTTCTCGATGCGGATGGCCGCAAGCGCGTCGCGGAGGAATATCTCGGCAACGGACTTTCTCTCCTGGCCGAGAAAGTGGAAACGCAGAACGATCTCGACGAAGCTCGTAATCTTGGCTATTGCTACTTCCAGGGCTATTTTTTCTGCAGGCCTTCGATGCTCGAAACTCGCGATATTCCGGGCAACAAGCTCATTCAGCTTCAGCTCCTTAGCGCTGTTGCGTCTTCCGAACTCAACTACGACGCCATCGAAAATCTGCTCAAGCAGGAGCCTTCCCTGCTCTATCGGCTGCTTCGCTACCTCAACTCGCCGGCGCTTGGGTTGCGCGGCGAGGTCCACAGCATCCGTCACGCGATCACTTTGCTTGGTGAAAACGAATTTCGCCGCTGGGTCTCCATCTTTGCCGTCATTGCCATGAGCTCCGGCAAGCCCCCCGAATTGATCCACACCGCCCTTACCCGGGCTTATTTCTGTGAGGACTTCTCCGCCCCCGCCGGTTTCCACGATAAAAGCGCCACCATGTTTCTCATGGGACTCCTTTCCGTCTCCGACGCACTCCTCGACAAGCCGATCAAAGACGTGCTTCACTCTCTGCCGATCGACCTCGAAGTGAAGTCCGCTCTCTGCGGCGGCGAAAACCGCTATCGCGATCTCTATGAGGTCCTGCTCGCTCTTGAACGCGCCGAGTGGCCCAAACTCGCAACTTTCACCGAACGCCTTGGCTGCCTCGAAGACACCGTCCCGGACTCCTACCAGGCTGCCCTCCAAAAAGCCTCCGCCGTCACCGTCTGAAAATTCTTGTGGCACAGCGATTCCTCGCCGTGCTCTTTGTGTTCGTCGGTCCGGGAAATTCAGTTGGCCTTCGCTTTTTGCGCGGCAGTCCACGCGTCCATATGCTTTTCCAGAAAACTCAGCGGTACCGCGCCCTGCTCCAGCACCGCATCGTGAAAAGTGCGCACGTCAAACTGGTTCCCCAATTCCTCCTCCGCGCGTCCTCGCAATTCGCGAATTTTCAACTGCCCCAACTTGTACGCCAGCGCCTGCCCCGGCCAAACGATGTAGCGGTCCACTTCCACGGTAATGTCCTGGTCCGTCTTCCCCGTGTTCTTGCGGAAAAAATCAATCGACCGTTGCCGCGTCCAGCCCATCGAGTGCATCCCCGTATCCACGACTAGCCGGACCGCGCGCCACATCTCATACGTCAATTGGCCGAATTTCGAGTACGGATCTTTGTACAGCCCCAGATCCTCGCCCAGTCCCTCGCAATACAGCGCCCAGCCCTCCACAAACGCGGAGTATCCGATGTGCTTCCGGAACTCCGGCACATCCTCCTGCTCTTGCGCGAGAGAAATTTGCAAGTGATGCCCCGGCACGGATTCATGCAGCGACAGCGCCTCCATCTCCCATTTTGGCCGCGCGTGCAGATTGTACGTATTCACGAAGTAGTAGCCCGGCCTCCCAGCTTCCGGAGAACCCGGCTGGTAATACGCGGTCGTTTGCGAAGGAGCTTTGAAATCCGGAATTGGCGTCACGCCGTAGGGCAAACGCGGCAGTTTCCGGAACTCGTGCGCCAGTTCCGGATCGATCTTTTTTGCAATTACCCTGTACGCATTCACCAGGTCGTCTGGCTTTTCGAAATAAAATTGCGGGTCGGTCCGCAAGAACTCCGTGAACTCATGGAAATTGCCCTTGAATCCAGTGGACTGGATCACCTTGTCCATCTCGGCGCGAATCCGCGTCACCTCGGCCAGCCCGATTTCGTGAATCTGCTGCGGCGTCAGCTTCGTGGTCGTCTGCCAGCGCACGTGAAATGCGTAGGCAGCCGCCCCATCCGGCAGCGCTGTCGCGGCGATAGTTTCCCGGCAAGCGGGAATGTACGCCGTCACGAGATAATCTCGCAGCTTCACAAATGCAGGCGCCACGCGGCTGGCATAAATCTGCTTCGCGCGATCCGTCAGTCGCGCGCGGTCCGCCTCTCCAATCGACGGCGGAAAGTTCTGAAAAGGCGCCAGCAGAGGGCTTTTCATCGCATCGCTGGGAATCAGGTCGGCAAGCTGCTTTGGCAAGTCGCGCATCGTAATCTTCGGCGGCGTATATCCTCGTTTCAGTCCTTCCTGCATCCATGCGATGGTCTGTTCCACCGGGGTCGGCAAACTTTCCAGCCGCGCCAGAATGTCTTCGTAGTCCGCCACTTTTTCGTGCGGCATTATCACGAATAAATCCGCTGCGTCCTGAATGCCGCCCATCTGGCTAATCGGCATCCACCGGTTTCCAGGAATCACACCGCGGAAGGGCATCGGATCATCACCGTACTTCAGCCCTTCGGTTGTCGTCTCAAGCAATTCCTCGTACAAGTCGTAATTCAACTGCTCGCCGGCCGGAAGCGACGCGCGCTCTATTTTCTTCAGCGCATCCAGGCTTTGTTGCAGATGTTTTTCTCGCGCCGCGATCCCAGCAGGCGAATTGTCCGTCCATTTCCGGTTCTGTCCCGGATAGCCCACACCCGTTGCCATTTCCGGGTAATCTTGCATCCAGCGCTTCCAATCCTGCGCAAGAAACGCCTGAAATTTCTTCGTCGCTTCGTTTTGCGCGCCTTCGTTACCCCGCGCACCCTGCGCCAGTGCGGCCAATGGAAACACCACCACTGGGGCAATCGCTAGAATTGCCAAAGCAATTATCCGTAGCATTGTGTCCTCCGGAATTTTCAGGCAGACGGCTTCTCCCGCTCGCGCGCCAGCAGCGCGATCAGTCGCGCGGTCTCTTCAATGCCCATCGCCGTGTTGTCCACCAGCACGGCATCTTTTGCGCGCACCAGCGGCGAAACCTTTCGCTCGCGGTCCCGTTTGTCCCGCTCGCGCACTTCCTCCATCACCTTCGCCACGGAAACCTTCTCGCCTTTTTCCTGGTGCTCCATCCAGCGCCGTTGCGCCCGCGTTACCGCGGACGCCTCCAGAAAAATCTTCAGCTCTGCGTTCGGGAAAACCACCGTGCCGATGTCTCGCCCTTCCATCACCACGCCGCCGCCCGCGCCCGCCTTCTGCTGCTCGGCAACCAGCACTTGACGCACGCCAGCAATCGTCGCCAGCCGCGAAGCCGCTTGCGCCACATCCGCCGTTCGAATTTCCTGCGACACTTCGCGGCCGTCCAGAAACACCCTGTTCTTCAGTCCCGCTGCTTCCTGATCCGGAGTCGGCTGCTTCAGCTCTATATGCGTTTCGCGCGCCAGATTTTCCAGTTGGATTTCGTCTTCGAGAGGAACCCTTCGTTCCAGAGCCTTCAGCGCCACCGCCCGATACATCGCGCCGCTGTCCAGATACACATATCCGAGCATTCCCGCCACACGGCGCGCCACCGTGCTCTTGCCCGACCCCGCCGGCCCGTCAATCGCAATCGTCAGTCGCAATAGCATCCCAAGTTGAGTATTCGCCGCATGAAACTTACCGCATCCTACGCGGTACTTGTTTTTTCTTTCTTCCTGATCGCCGTTATCTGATCGCTGCTACCCCTTTTGCTGCTGCCCAGAACAAACCTGCATCCTCGCACTAAAATCCCATGATGTTATATCCGCAATCCACATGCAGCGTCTCGCCCGTAATTCCCGAACCCGCCGGCGACAACAGAAACGCCGCCGTGCCCCCTACTTCCGCCGGATCCACGTTTCTCTTCAGGGGAGCCCGCTCTGCGTGCGACTTCAGCATTTCCCCCAGTTGCGAAATTCCTCGCGCCGCCAGGGTTTTGATAGGCCCCGCGGAAATTGCATTCACCCGAATCCCTTTAGGCCCCAGATCATTCGCCAGGTACCGCACCGTCGCCTCCAACGCTGCCTTCGCCACGCCCATCACGTTGTACTTGGGCACTACTTTCTCCGCGCCATAGTACGTCAGCGTCACGATCCCGCCGCCATTGGCCATCAAGGGCGCCGCCTCCCGGGCCACTGCAATCAACGAATACACGCTCACGTCATGCGCGATCCGGAATCCTTCGCGCGTCGTATTGACGAAATCACCCTTCAATTCTTCCGCCGGTGCAAACGCCACGCTGTGCACCAATCCATCCAACACGCCGTATCTTGCCTTCAACTGCTCAAACAATTTCGTAATCTCTGCGTCCGAAGTTACGTCGCACATGAAGCCGTCCGCGCCCGGCAAATCCGTGATCAAATCCTTTGCTTCCTGCTCCAACCGCTCGTTCTGATACGTAATTGCCAGCCGCCAACCCGCTTCGCTTAGCTTCTGCGCAATGGCCCAGGCAATGCTGCGCTTATTCGCCAGCCCAAAAACCACCGCCGTCTTCTGCCCTTCGCTCACGTTTCCTCCCGCGATTCGCCTAAATCCTATGGAATGCCCGCTCAATTTCCCGCACCGAATACCGCAGCACCACCGGTCTTCCGTGCGGGCAACTCATCGGGCAATCCGTCTTTGCCAACGCTCCCAGCAACCACTCCATCTTGGTTTGATCCAGCGGCATGTTCACCTTAATCGCCGCATGGCACGCTGTCGAAGCCGCAATCTTCGCCTGCAGCGTATCAATCGAAATCGCCGCATTTTCCCGCTCGATTCCGTCAATAATTTCCGTCAACAAATGCTCCGCATCATTCGCCGCCACGCCAGCCGGCACCGCCTGGATTGCCACGCTCTTCGGCCCCATCGGCTCCACTTCAAATCCGTTCGCGGCCAATTCTTCCGCAATCTTTTCGAAAGTTACGATCTGCCGTGGTGAAAGCTCGAACACCAGCGGCATCAGCATCCGCTGCGCTTCCACCTTTCCCGCTCGTCGCGCTTCCAGGTGCTGTTCGAAGAGCACGCGCTCGTGCGCCACGTGCTGGTCCACAATCCAAAGGCCTTCGCCGTTCACCGCGACGATAAAACTCGCGCTCACCTGCCCCAGCGGCTTCAAGTCCGCAATTTGCTCCGGTCGCGGCAGCGTCGCCGGCACATCCGCACCCACTCTCGAAAAATTCTCCGCCCAGTTCGGCTCGCGGCCCGTACCCGCCGGCATCGCTCCCGGTGAATACCCTCCCGGAAATGAACTTCGCGGCTCGAAGGGGAATTTCTGCGGCACGGGCTGGGCTGGCGCCGCTGCCAGATCAAATCCGTTCGCCGCCGAATAATCTGATCCTACGCCCGAGCCGACTCCCAACTCTTCCATCAGCGGAATCATCGCGCGCGGCACGCCCGAATCCGGATTCGCCTCCGCCAATCCGCCCGCGAACGAAGCCGGAGGCGCCACAGGATTTGGCGCCAATGCCGCTCCCGCTGCAGTGGCAAAGCTCGCAATCGGCCGCGAGCCCATCAAGGCCTGCCGAATCGCGTCCCGCGTGAAATCGTGCACAAACTGGGACCGCCGGAACCTCACCTCAATCTTGGCCGGGTGGACATTCACGTCCACTTCGTCGTACGGCATTTCCAGAAACAGCAGCGTCGCGGGAAATACCGACGGTGGCAGAATATTGCGATAGGCCTCATGAATCGCGTGCAGGATCAGGCGGTCGCGCACCAGCCGGCGATTTACGAACACATAAATTCCATTGCGATTCGGCCGCTGAATGTCCGGCCGCGAAGTGAACCCGCTTACCGTCAGCGTCGCCGCCTCTTCCCCGGCTTCCATCTCCGGTTCGGTGATCGCTGCGCGAAACGCCGCGGAAACACTGGGGATTTCCACCAATTCGTCCAGTGCCTGGCGCCCGAACAGTTGGTAGACCCGGTCCGCCAGCTTCTCCACAGGAGGGCAATTCACAATCTCCTGCGTCGGTGTCGTCAGCGTAAACTGTTTCGTGGGATTCGCGAGCGCGTAGTGCGTCACGAGCGAAGCGATATGCCCCAGCTCCGTCGTGTCCGACTTCAAGAACTTTCGCCGTGCCGGCACGCAGTAAAACAGGTCCGCCACGCTCACGGTCGTTCCCGCCGGCAATCCCGCAGGCTTCACCCCTACCAACTTCCCGCCGGCAAACTCCACTCGCGTTCCTTCCGCCTCGCTCGCGTCACGCGTCTCCAGCAGCAGCCGCGAGACCGACGCAATCGACGGCAGCGCCTCTCCGCGAAATCCCAGCGTCGAAATCGTGATCAAATCGTCCGCCGACCGCAGCTTGCTCGTTGCGTGCCGCTCGAACGCCAGCAGCGCGTCGTCATGCATCATCCCGTGGCCGTCGTCAATCACGCGGATCATGCGCTTTCCGCCCATCTCCGTCTCAATCCGCACGGAGTTCGCGCCCGCATCCAGGGCATTCTCAAGCAACTCCTTCACGACCGAGGCAGGCCGCTCCACCACCTCCCCGGCCGCAATCCGGTTCGCCACCGCCTCCGCCAATATGCGTATCCTCGACATCTATGCGCCGCCTCTTTTTCCGAACTCTTTTTCCTTAGGAGGCCGGGACTTCAGTCCCGGCGTTGGCGGACCCGTAAAATGGGCTTTAGCCCCTGAAGCCAGGTTTTGATATCGCCCAGGAACGCCGTCCAACGAAAAGTTCGCATTTGCGGAAGAATAGGGCCAATCCTCCGAGCGTTCGCAAAGCCGTGCTTTCACTGGATTCATGCGGATATAATTCGCCTTCTCATTCCAATCATCCAGATCTCGTATTGTCCAATCATGAAAGCCCGCTTGCCAGACTTCCATTCTCCCGCCGCGCTTTTTATGTATCCGATGCGAACTGCCGCCCTTGATCAACTGGACCGCTTTCTCAAGGCTTGTTTGCAGATTGGGAGTCAGAATCAAGTGTAAGTGGTCCGGCATAATGACAAACTCATGAAGCAAATACCCTCCCGAATCACGATAATGGAAAAGCGTGTTTAACAAAATCTCCGCAATTTCTGTGACCTGAAAAGCATTGCGACCTTCCCAGCACTTGGTCGTTACAAAGTAGGAGGCCCCGGGTGCGGTTCGATGCGCAGGCGTTGTCATCACAACCTCCCTTCAGGGGCTAAAGCCCAACTCCCCGCCGTTTCCAACGCCGGGGCTGAAGCCCCGGCCTCCTAAGGAGAAACTCCACATTCGATCGTTGGCTACCAGTCCATCACCCGCCTATTGTGCGGCCTTTTCTTTCTTCTTAATCTCAATTCCAAGCTGCTCCAACTGCGCATGGTCCACATCGCTTGGCGATTCCGCCATCAAGTCCACGGCCGCGGTCGTTTTTGCAAAGGCAATCACTTCGCGAATCGATTTTTCTCCCGCCAGCAGCATCGTGACTCGGTCCAAACCCAGCGCAATGCCGCCGTGCGGAGGTGTTCCGTACGTCAGCGCATCCAGGAAAAATCCGAATCGCCGCCGCAACTGCTCTTCGCTCAGTCCCAGCGCCTTGAACAGACGCTCCTGAATATCCTGCCGGTGAATTCGAATGCTTCCCGACCCCAGTTCCACTCCGTTCAGCACCAGGTCGTAGCCCTTCGAGCGCACTTCCCACGGAGCGGTCTCGAGCTTGTCCAAGTCTTCATCCACGATTCCTGTGAACGGATGCTGCGCGCTCACCCAAGTCTTGTCCGTCTCGCTCCATTCAAACAGCGGAAAGCCTGTCAGCCACAAGAATCTCCACTGTGACTTGTCGATCACGCCCAGCGCCTCACCAAGTTGCAAACGCAGCTGCCCAGCAAGCAGCGCCGCCGCTTCGGTGCCCTTGATCTCTTCCTTCGCCGAAACTGCCACCACCAGATCGCCGGTTTTCGCACCGCAAGCTTCAGCTAGTTTCTTCACGTTCTCCACGCCGATCAATTTCTCCACCGTCGACGTCATTCCCTCCGCCGCCAGTTTCACGAAATATGCACCGCGCGCCCCGTGCGATTTCGCCTTCTCCGTCAGCTCATCCAGTTGCTTACGCGAATACGTTGCCGCACCTGGCGCGGCAAAGGCAAATACGTTCCCGCCAATCTGCAGCTTCTCTTTCGCTTCCTTCGGGAAGCAGTCCGTTACCTCATGCAACTCCATTCCGAACCGCATGTCCGGCTTGTCGCTGCCATACTTTCGAATCGCATCCTTGTATAGCATGTGCGGAAACGGCGCCTTCGCATCCACACCCGCCACCTGGCACGCCCGCACCATCACGTTTTCAATCACGTTGAAGATATCTTCCTGCCGGGGAAACGACATCTCGAGGTCCAGTTGCGTGAACTCCGGCTGCCGGTCGGCGCGCAAATCTTCGTCGCGGAAACATTTTACAATCTGGAAATAACGGTCCATGCCGCCGATCATCAGGATCTGCTTGAAGATTTGCGGCGATTGCGGCAACGCGTAAAACTGCCCATGATGCACGCGGCTCGGCACCAAATAATCGCGCGCACCTTCCGGCGTTGAGCGCGTCAGCATCGGCGTTTCCACCTCGATGAAGCCCATCTCGTCCATCGCCTTGCGGATTTCGAGGATTATTTTATGGCGTAGCGCCAGGTTGCGGTGCGGTTTCGGCCGCCGCAAGTCCAGGTAACGAAACCTCAGCCGCGTCTCTTCAGCCGCGTTGATTTCGTCTTCAATCGGAAACGGCGGCGTCTTCGAGTTGTTCAGAATGTGCAGCCGCGCGGCAACAATTTCCACTTCACCTGTGGCCAGTTCCGGATTCGCTTTCCCGCGAAGCGCTATTTTCCCTTCCACAGCAACCACAAACTCGCTCCGCGCCTGCTCCGCCTTCGCGTGCGCTTCCGGCTGCGTCTCCTTGTTGAACACCACCTGCACGATTCCCGAGCGGTCGCGCACATCCAGGAAAAGCAAATTCCCCAGGTCGCGCCGCTTCGCCACCCAGCCCATCACCGTCGCATCGCGCCCCGCGTCCGGCGCCCGCAGCGCGCCGCAATAATGTGTCCGCTTCAGATTCCCCAAAAAGTCCAGCACGTCCGTTTCACCTGTAGCTCACCCCTTCAGGGGTGAGGCTTTCCATTCCATTGCCGACCACGCTGCCACAACGAAAACCCTCAGGCCTGAAGGCCTGAGCTACAAACCCTTCCGCAACATTTCCAAGAATTCCGCCTCGCTCATTTTCGTTTGCGAACCGTCCGCGAGCGTCTTCACCGTCCACTGCCCCGTCGCCACTTCGTCGTCGCCCAAAATCAATGCATAGCGAGCGCCCAGCTTGTCTGCCTGCCCTAGCGCCTTTCCAAATTTCTGCTCCACCGGCGGTAACTCCACGCGAAGCCCTGCCGCCCGCAACTTCTGCGCCGCTGCGATCGCCGTGGCCTGCGTTTTCTCTCCCATCCACGCCACGAAAACGTCGCGCCCCTGCGCGGCGCCGCCTTTGCCAGCTTCCTGCAGCGAAAGAATCAGCCGGTCCTCGCCAATCGCAAATCCAATTCCCTTCGTCGGCGGCCCGCCCAGCAATTCCACCAGCCCATCATACCGCCCGCCGCCGCACACCGCATTTTGCGAACCCAATCCTAGCGCCGTGATTTCGAACGTCGTCCGCATGTAATAATCCAGCCCGCGCACCAACCGCCAATTCTCCGCATACGCCACGCCGCGCATGTTCAACTGCCGCTTCACTTCCGTATACTGCGCCGCGCAATTCGCGCACAGGTGATCCGCAATCTTCGGCAATCGCGCGATAATTCCCTGCTCGCTCTCCAACTTCGAATCGAGCACGCGCAGCGGATTCGTCTCAATCCGCCGCTGGCTGTCCGGCCCCAGCTTGTCTTTCACCTTCAGCAATTCCGCGCGCAACAACTCCACATACTTTGGCCGGCAGTCGCGATCCCCGATCGAATTGATCTCCAGCTTCACGCCCTCGAGGCCGAGCCGCGCGAAAAACGCCATCACCATCTCGATCACTTCCGCGTCCACCGCTGCGTCTTTCCCGATATTTTTCGCGGGATCCTGGTTCGGCGGCACCATCTCCAGCACTTCCGCCCCAATCTGATAAAACTGCCGGTATCTCCCCTTCTGCGGACGCTCCCGCCGAAACATCGGCCCCATGTAGTACAGCTTCACCGGCTGCGGCAGCGCATGCATCCCATGCTCGATATACGCCCGGCAAACTGAAGCCGTCGCCTCCGGTCGTGCAGCGATTAGCTGGCTATCCGGCAAAAGTCCGGCGATTGTGGCTAACTGGCCTGCGCCTGGAGTGGTGCTTTCACGCAGCTGATACTGAGCGTATATGTCGCCGAGATCGAATGGGTCCGGAAACGAATACATCTCTTTACTGACTACATCCGTATCGACACCAATTGAACGCGCAAACAATTCGGTCGGCTCGAAAATTGGCGGACGTATCTCTCCATATCCAAATGTGCCAAACACTTTGCGCGCGGTCTGCTCCACCCGGTTCCACAACTCCGTCTCCGGTGGAAGCAAATCCCGCGTGCCCTTGATTGCCTGAAATTTCTTTTTCTCTGCCATGAGTCCCTGGAATGCCGCGCCCGCCCGTTCAGTCCTCCAGTTTGCTCCAATCAATTTGTTCCCCGCGCTCCGCCGCTTCCTCGCGGTAAATCACCCTATACGCCGCGTACCGCTCCGCATATTTGCCAATCGATTCGCAGTCCGCTTCCGTCAATTCTCTTTTCACTTTGCCCGGCGAACCCATCACCAAACTTCCAGCGGGAATCACGGTGCGTTCGGTAATCAATGTCCCCGCCGCAATAATCGAGTTCTCGCCAATCACCGCGCCGTTCAAAATGACGCAGCCCATCCCGATCAAAACGTGAGAATGAATTGTGCACCCGTGCAGCGTCACCGAATGCCCCACGGTTACTTGATCGCCCAGCACCAGCGGATACTGGTCTTTCATCACATGCAGGACGCAGCCGTCCTGAATATTGGTGCGCTTCCCGATCCGGATATAGTGCACATCGCCGCGCACCACGGTCATCGGCCACACGCTCGACTCCTCGCCGATTTCCACGTCGCCAATCACCACTGCCGCGGGATCGATGTACGCCGACGCCGCAATCTGCGGAAATTTGCCTTTGTATGGACGGATATCCGGTGTGCGCATCAAGAATTCGAATTTCCCGTAAGTGATTGCAGGGGCAAGAAATACACCGCCCCGCGCGATTCGCCAGCAGGCAGCGAACACTTCAAGATAGCATCCGCTTCGCCCCGCTGACAAGAAAACCACCAGCGCAGCGCGAACCATTTTGTCTCGCGCTGGACGCCCGTCCCCCTTCGCGCCATAATTTCCTTGTGGAAACTCGCTGCGCCCAATGCAATGCGCCCATGACCTGCCAGAAAGCACCCGGCTGCTGGTGCGCCGAGCTGCCGCATCTCCCCATGCCCGCGGAATGGCAATCTTCCGGCTGCCTCTGCCGCGCCTGTCTCCTCGAAAAAATAAAAGCCGCCGGCGTCTCCAACGCCAGCGGCATTCTCCCGATCTCTAATTCTTCCGCTACCCACGACTAGCCCGTGCTTGGGCCCTTCGCTTTTGTAGTGGCCGGTCTCAAGACCGGCCACTACAAAAATTCCTGGAAAGCTCAGTCAATCTCGACCGCAGGCCCGGTCGAAGTGGCGCCCACTTCCGCGAGCCGCGCCGTCACGGCCTTTGCCATACGATACAAACTCTGCGCCGCCGGCGCTGACTCCCCCTGCGCGGCTACGGGAGTTCCCGTGTCCCCGCCCATCCGGATTCGCGGATCAATTTCAATTTCTCCCAGCACCGGCACGCCGTAGGCGACCGCTGTCTTCGTGCCTTCGCCGTGCCCGAAAATATCCACCGCCTTCCCGCAATGCGGACACAAAAACGTGCTCATGTTCTCCACCACACCAAGCACTTCCACATTCACCTGGCGGAACATCTCAATCGCCTTGCGCACATCCGCCACGGCCACCAGCGACGGCGTCGTCACCACCACCGCGCCAGTCACTGCCACCGTCTGGATCAACGTTAACTGCACGTCGCCCGTTCCCGGCGGCAAATCAATCACCAGGTAGTCCAGCTCGCCCCACTCCACGCTGCGCAGAAATTGCGTGATCACGCTGTGCAGCATCGGCCCGCGCCAGATCACCGGCTTGTCGCCCGGGTTCAGCAAACCCATCGAAATCATCTTCACGCCTTGTGCGTCCACGGGAATGATCCGCTGCTGCGCCGTGGCCATCGGCTCCTGCGTCGAGCCCAGCATGATCGGCACGTTCGGCCCGTACACGTCCGCATCCAGCAAACCGACTTTGTGGCCCATTTTCGCCAGCGCCAGCGCCAGGTTCACGGCCACAGTCGTTTTTCCAACACCGCCTTTTCCGCTGGCCACCGCTACCAGGTTTTTCACTCCCGGTATCCCCTGTCTCTGCGGCGTCGGCTGTTGTCCCGGCATCGTTCCTGGTGGCATGTTTCCTCTTCGCTTCCTGAATCTCAGGCGTACTTTGTGAGTTGTCAGTTTTTAGTAGTTAGTTCTTAGTTCGAGACTTCCAAGAAAATTATCAACAGGCCCAACTCTCAGGTCACTATTCTGAATCTTCACTGGCCATCGCTCGCTGGTCACTGGTCGCTGGCCACTTCTTCACGCCCCGTGGCACTTCTTATACTTCTTGCCTGAGCCGCAAGGACAAGGATCATTTCGTCCGACTTTCGCACCAGCACGCACCGGCTTTGGCGCCTCCGCCTGCCCGGCCCCTGTTTGAAACTGCAAGTCTTTCTGCTGGCGTTCCTGCCGCTTTTCCAGCGCCCGCGCAAAATCCGGCAACTTCTGCGCCGGAGGCTCTTCAGCACGTGCCGCAGCGCTAGCGGCTGCCGCGATCGCACTCGGCGGGCGATGACGCGGCGGCTCCGGCTGAGGTTCCCTCGACGCTTGCGGCGGCGCTTCCCCTTGCTGGATCTGCACGTGATACAAATACCGGATCGTTTCGTTGTCGATCCGCGCCATCATGTCTTCGAACAGAATGAACGCTTCCTTCTTGAACTCGACCAGCGGATCTTTCTGGCCGTAGCCGCGCAGCCCGATCCCTTCTTTCAAGTGGTCGAGCGAAAGGAGGTGGTCTTTCCACTGCGTATCCACCACATCAAGAATGATTCGCCGCTCCAGCCAGCGCAGCAGGTCCGGGCTGAACTGCTTTTCCTTCTCCGCGTAGCGCGTTTTCACCGCTTCCGCCAACGCCTCCGCCAATTCGTCGTGGTTCAGCGCCGCCGGGTCCGCGCCCGCAGCCTTGGCGTCGATTCCAAACTGGCTGTTCACCTCGGCCAGCAGTTGCGCCGTGTTCCACTGCCCGGGATGCTGCTCGCGCGGGCAATACGTATCCACCAGTTCGCGCGCAACGTCTTCCGCAATTCCCAGCACGTAATCCCGCTGATCTTTTCCTTCCAGCGCGGAGCGGCGAATCGCATAAATCGTCTCGCGCTGCTTGTTCATTACGTCGTCGTATTCCAGCAGGTGTTTGCGCGCATCGAAGTTCTGCGCTTCCACGGATTTCTGCGCGTTCTCGATGCGGTTCGAGATCAATTTCGACTCGATTGGCACGCCCTCCGTCATCCCCAGCCGGAACATCATCTGTTTCACGCGCTCGCCGCCGAAAATCCGCATCAGGTCGTCTTCGAGCGACAAAAAGAATCGCGAGGAGCCAGGGTCGCCCTGGCGTCCCGCGCGCCCGCGCAACTGATTGTCAATGCGCCGCGCTTCGTGCCGCTCCGTGCCCAGAATGTGCAAGCCGCCGAGCGCTACCACTTCGTCATGCTCCGCCTTGCACTGATCCGAGAACTGCTGGTAGACCGGATCCCACTGGTCTTTCGGCACCTGGAAAATCTTTCCTTCGTGCTGGAACAAAACCATCGGCACAACCGCCGCCGGAGCATCGCCGTTCGTGCTGTCCGCGCCGATCACCGCGGGCGCCGCCGCGTACGGGATCGCCAACTTGTTTTTCAAGAAATGCTCGCGGGTCATGGCTTCAGGATTCCCGCCCAGCAGGATGTCCGTGCCGCGGCCGGCCATGTTCGTCGCCACGGTCACCGCGCCCTTGCGTCCGGCCTGCGCCACGATGCGCGATTCGCGCTCGTGCTGCTTCGCGTTCAGCACCTGGTGCGGTACGGCGGCCTTCTTCAGAATCTCCGCGATCGTTTCGGACTTCTCAATCGAAATCGTGCCCACCAGCACGGGCTGGCCGCGCTGGTGATAGTGCCGGATTCCGTTCGCCAGCGAATTGTCTTCCTGCAGAATCCCGTTCACCACCGCTTCAAATTTTTCCTTCTCCGTCCGGTACACCACGTCCGGATGTTCCTTGCGGATCAGCGTGCGGTTCGTCGGGATCACAACCACGTCCAGGTTGTAAATCTTCCCGAATTCGGCCGCTTCCGTCTCCGCCGTTCCGGTCATTCCGGCCAGCTTCTTGTACATGCGGAAGTAATTCTGGAAGGTGATCGTGGCCAGCGTCTGGTTTTCCCGCTCGATCTTTACGGTTTCCTTCGCTTCCACCGCCTGGTGCAAGCCGTCCGACCAGCGCCGCCCCGGCATCTGCCGCCCGGTGAACTCATCGACGATGATCACTTCGCCGTCTTTCACCACGTAATCCACGTCGCGCTTGTACAGCGTGTGCGCCCGCAACGCCTGGTACACGTGGTGAATCTGCTCCATGTGCGCCGGGTCGTACAAATTCCCCAGTCCCAGCAGCCGCTCACACTTGCTGACGCCTTCTTCCGTCAGCGTGGCGGTGCGGTGCTTTTCATCCAGCGTGTAGTCAATGTCCTGAATCAGCTTGGGAATAATTTTGTCGATCTTGAAATACTTATCGGTGGATTCTTCCGACGGCCCCGAAATAATCAGCGGCGTACGCGCCTCGTCGATCAGGATGGAGTCCACTTCGTCCACAATCGCAAACTGGTGGCCGCGTTGCACGCAGCTTGCCAGGTCATACTTCATGTTGTCGCGCAGGTAATCGAAACCAAATTCGTTGTTCGTGCCGTATGTCAGGTCGGCCGCATACGCCGCGCGTCGCTGCACGTCATCCAGATCGTGCACAATCACGCCAACAGTCAGTCCCAGCGCCTTATAGAGCGGGCTCATCCACTCCGCGTCGCGCCGCGCCAGGTAATCGTTCACCGTCACGATATGTACGCCGCGCCCGGCCAGCGCATTCAGCGCCGCAGGCAAAGTCGCCACCAGCGTTTTTCCTTCGCCGGTCTTCATTTCGGCGATTTTCCCGTCGTTCAGCACCATTCCGCCGATCAACTGCACGTCGAAATGCCGCATCTTCAGGAATCGCCGCCCGGCCTCGCGCACCAATGCAAACGCCGGCACAATCGCGTCTGTCAGCGCCTTCTGCAACTCATCTTTGTACGCGGGTTCGGCGGGATCCGCGTCTTTCAACTGCTCTTGCACCTGAGTCCGCAGCGCCGCGAAACGTTCCTTCAGTTGCTCGTCGCTCAACGCCTGCACTTCCGGCTCCTGCGCATTCATCGCAGCAACCAGCGGCTCCAGCTTCTTCAGGTCGCGCTCGTGTTTCGTCCCAATAAAACGCGCAATTACGCTGTCTACTGCCTTGGCTACATCCATGGAAGGTTTACCGTCTCCTGACGGAGGCATACAGGCTCGCGGCCCTGTTCGCTCCAGCCGCACCGCCCAAACAATTCATTGTAACTGGTCAGGCGCGCTCCCGCCAAGAAACACCGTCCCTTTGGAGTGTTGCGGGCTGATGCCTGAACAACAATCGCAAAGCAAGCGCTTTGGCCCTTGCGGGCATATAATTCTGCTATGGATCACAGTAAGCTCGTTGTCGTCCGGTCCTACGGCAACCGCCCTGAGGCGGACCTGGCCAGGGGCGTGCTGGAGGATGCTGGCATCCAGGCGATAATCCAAGCTGACACGGCAGGAGGAATGCGTGAACACCTTGCGTGGACCGGCGCTGGGTTTAAGATTCTGGTGCGCGACGAAGACGCAATGCTCGCGCGGGACGTCCTTACTCCGATAGCAGAAGGTGACGCAATCCCTGAAGCGGACGTTCAGGATGATGATGAGCCCGGACCATCCTGGCGCCGGTTGACCTAGAAAGACTTCACTCCAACTTCACCAGATAGAATGTCTATTCCGCTGTGGAACGAGTAATCAGTGGGCCTGTTCGGTTTTTTGTCCGGTGGTGGCGGGAGAACTGGTCGGATGAGTTTTCGGAGTCTCGAAACTTTCGCGTTTCAGGCGCGCTTCGCCGTCCACGAGCACCGTGAATTCCACGTCCTTAGGAATCGCAACATCTTTGCCCGAATTGAGCGGCAGAACCGCGTCCGCTGAAGTATTGGAAGAGCCAGAAGCTTCCTGGTAGCAGCGGACCTTCACTTGCTCTCCGTCGGCCAACGCGATCGAAGTAATGCTGAACGCCAACTTGCCGCCGTGGCCGAAACGCTTCTTGGGTTCCGCTTCGGCAATGACGCCGCTCACCTTCGATCCCACCGGCAATACGGTGAGGCCATCGACGATCACGTCTTCCACAACTTCAAGTTCGACCGCGTCACCCACATGGGCCGTAGCCGATGAAATCGTCTTGCTGAGCTTCACGCGAACGGGCGTGTTATTTGCCAGCGCGAACGCACCCGTGCCAGTGTGTGCAGGTCCAGCCACCTCGTTCCGCGGCTCATCGTAGTGAGTGCGTTCCCGCGCGGGCGCCTTCGCTGCCGGCGCTGGCAAGCCGGTCCCCGGCTGATCTTTGAGCAAAGAGATGCTCGTTCGCGGAACAAATCCGGCCTCGCCAGCGGCGGTCCGCACGCTGTAGTAATCGTCGCTGCGCCCAGTGACGCGCACAACCTCGCCGCACTGCAACGTCATGCGCACTTCCAGGGTGGTCATCGAGCTGTATAGATAGACATACCCGCCGTCCCGCGCGCAATCGATCCGCCCCGTGCTCTGCGCACTTGCTGGGAAAGAAAACAAAAAGCAAAGCACGCTGCCACCGCAGAAAGCCAAGAGTTTCATGCCATACCTGCCGGTTCAATTGAATTGGAAACTACCCTTCTATCCCAACTCAATGCGGCGCGGGTGACAAGGGCCTAGGACACGGTAGTGTGCATAAAACGATACGAACTAGTTAGGGCAACACCCGCTGCCACACTGGAACGCCAGCCGAGACGCACACGGCTCTCTTCCTCGCCAGAGCAAAACCACAAGGTGCCTCATAAAATATCCCGCGGCCCTATATAATGCGCCCATGGCTAGTTCGGGGCCCCACGTGACAGACACCGCAAACAGTAACCTGCCACGCCAGGAACCTTTCCTGCGCCTGCAGTCAGTGATGGTCTATGTGCGGAATCTCGATCGAAGCCTGGAGTTCTATCTGGACCTGCTCGGCTTTCAGATTGTCTTTGACGGACGCTCGCAACCTGGGAAAACCGGGCAGCCATGGGTGGTGGTCTCTCCGCCTGACGGCACAGCCAACTTAACCTTGATCGTGCCGCGCACGGACTCCGAACAGTTCAAACAAATTGGCCGCGCATCCCACGTAACCTTCGTCACCGAAGACGTGCTTGCAAAATTCCGCGAATGGAGCAAACGCGGCGTCCATTTTCTTTCCAACCCGCGTCTCCGGCGCTTCAAGCACGCTTTGCAATTGAAGCCGTCGCTCTCAAATGATGCCGGTGCTCCCGACGATCATGCTCCGCCGATCTGGGGAGCCGTCTTCAGCCGCTTTCGGGATCCCGACGGCAACACATTTTCGCTTGTCAGCTTTGATGAAGTCACTCACGCCGTAGAGACGCAGCGCCGCGCAATCGCCGACCGTCAAGAGGCCGAACGCCACGCCGCGCAGGAACTCGAAATCGCGCAGCAGGTGCAATCCCGGCTCTTCCCGCAGACACTCCCCCGCCTGCGGACGCTCGAATACGCCGGCATCTGCCACCAGGCGCGCCAGGTTGGCGGCGACTACTACGATTTTCTCGACCTGGGTGGAGAGCGCCTGGGCCTGGTCGTTGGCGACATTTCCGGAAAAGGCATCGCGGCGGCTCTCTTGATGGCCAATCTCCAGGCCAACCTTCGCAGCCAGTCCGCTATCGCATTGGATCAGCCCCAGCGTTTTCTCTGCTCGGTGAATCAGCTTTTCTGCCAGAACACTTCAGGCGGTTCCTTCGCCACGCTTTTCTTCGCCGAATATGACGACACGGCTCGCCGCCTTCGCTACATCAATTGCGGCCATCTCTCGGCACTGCTCCTTCGCGCTGATGATTCCCTCGATCGGCTCAGCTCCACAGCGACGATTCTCGGCGCTTTCAAGGAGTGGGAATGCGAAGTGGAGGAAAGCCAACTCTTTCCCGGAGACACTCTGGCGCTATACACCGATGGCATCACCGAAGCCTTCAGCCCGCATCGCGAAGAGTTTGGTGAAGAGCGCCTGGTGGAAGCCCTCCGCCGCCACCGGGCCCTTCCACCGTGCGAGCTGCTCTCTTCCGTTGTGGACGAAGTTCGCCGGTTCAGCCCCCACGAACAACATGACGACATTACGCTGATCGTCGCGAAGTGCCTGCCCCACTGAAGTAAACCCCGGGGGAATCGACCGCAACCTCTCGCTCGCAAAACTGGAAAATAACTGGACTATCGGGAAATCTTGGCAATCAAACGATCTGCACCAGCTCCGGCGGGCAATCGCGCAGGTTCTCGATCGAAATGCTCTTTTCTGAAGTCTTCGCGGTCGGTGCCGGCACCAGTCCATAACTCCGGTTGCGTCCCTCGCGCTTCGCCAGGTACAGCGCCTTGTCCGCCAGCTCGATCACGTTGTCAATCGAGAGCATCTGCGAGTCCCCGGGCATCCACGGATACGGCGCCCATCCGATCGAGCACGTCTTGTGCAACTGCACTCCGTTGCCGACATCAAACGGCAGGTCGCGCACGGCTTCCAGTACGCGCGTGCATAGCAGCCCCGCATTCTGGCGGTCCGTCGTCCGGCAAACCAACAGGAACTCTTCCCCGCCCCATCGCACCAGGTCGTCCGAACGCCGCATCACGGATCCGATGCGCTTCGCCACTTCCTGCAGCAGCTTGTCGCCTGCCGCGTGGCCCATCTCGTCGTTCACGCGCTTGAACCGGTCGATGTCCACCAACACAAAAATCAGCTCCCGTGGCGCCGCACCCGCCTTCTGCGCATCGCCGAACCTCTGATGCGATCGCAACGTTTGCGCTTGATCCGTGGGGATCGTTTCGTAGAAATAGCGCCGGTTCCGCGTACCCGTCAATGGATCGGTCAGCGAGATCTGTTCCAATTCCTTATTCTTCTGCAGCAATTCCGCGCTTCGCTGCGCCACCGCCTGCTCCAGTTCGCTCTTTCGCCGGTTCAGCGTTCGCGTTCGCAGCGAAACGAATGCCCAGATGCCGCCCATTAACCCCACAACCGCCAAACCCCGGATCCAACTGGATTGCCACACATTCGGCAGCACCCGGAAATAAAAACTCGTCTTCGCGGAATAATTCGGCGCATCCGCCTGTTTGCACTGCACCCAGAACTCGTAACTTCCCGGTGGCAACCCGCCGTAGCGCACTTCGCGCTGGAGCGTTTCCGTCGGATGTTTCTCCAGTCCGTTCAACTGGTAGCGGCAAGACACCTCTTCCGGCGTATCCAGCACCACCGGCGAAAATTGCACCATCAGCGATCCGTCGATCGAATCCACAAAGGACTTCTGGTCCACACTGCGTTCCGCACCGCCCAGTGAAACCGAAGTCAGCACCACATTCGGCGAAGCGGCTTTTTTCGCCTCGCCCACCGGCTTGTATCGCGACAATCCCCGCGACGTCGCAATCAGGTAGCTTCCATCCGCTTCTTCCCGCGTTCCCGTCCACGGACTTAAATCATCCCAGATCAATCCATTCGCATGGTTTAGCCGCTGCAGATGGCCGTCCGGCCAGAGAATGACGATCCCATCCGTCCCGTTGAACCAAATTCGGTTCTCCGCGTCGCGGCCCACCACTGTCCGATCCCAATCGCGAAATTCAAATCGAGGCACCCCGCCCGGCCCCAGCGTTACGTGCGTCACACCCACAACGTCGTTGTACGCCACCCAGACCTCGTCGTCGTTCGGCGCGGCAAGGCTCGTCATCGTCTGGCCGTTCAAGCCGTCCTTCACCTTCAGGACTCTCCAGTTTTTACCGTCGTAGCGGTACAGTGTCCCGGGGCCGGTCGCCCACAGCACACCTTTCGGGGAGAAGGTCAGATACTCGATTTCCGCCTCATCCATTGCAGGCAGCGGGACTTCCACCGGCATTGTGGCCGGTCCGCGGGGCACGAATCGGATCAGCCGCGCGCGTGTGGTCGCCCAGATACTGCCGTCCGGCGCGGCCTGAATGGTCACAAAATTTCTTCCCCGGAAATTCGCGATGGTGGTTGTCGCGTAAGATTCCGGGTCAATCTGGACAATCGCGCCCGTGATAGTCAGCGCCCAGATGGATCCATCCCGAGCAAGCTGCATCTGACGGATCTGCCTCCCCACACGTTCCCGCAGCGCAGGCACGTTCTCCCAGCTTCGTGTGTCTCCGTTCCAGATTCCGATTCCGTGCGCCGTGCTCACCCACAACCGTCCTTGGCGATCCCGGAGCGTCGTCCAAGTTGAGTTATCCGGCAATCCTTCCGCTGTTGTCCACGCCGACCACTCGCGCACTCCCGTCAGCCGGTCCAGCCCCGTGCCCGAGCCGCCCACCCACAAAGTTCCTTCGCGGTCTTCGAGCGCGCATTGAATCAGGTTGCTAACCAGCCCGTGCTTCACGTTCACCAGCCGCCACTGGCCGTTCTGTTGCCAGTACAATCCCGCAGAACTTGGTACCAAAAGTTTCCCCTCGGCGTCGACCGAAGGTTTCCCTTCTTCCTCGTTCGCCTCGCCGGCTACTTCCTCTTCAAATATCAGTTTGCGGTCGCGCAGGTCCACTCGGGCCAGCCGGGTCGCGGTCCGTAGCCAAAGCATTCCAATGCCGTCGAATTGCAGTGCCACTACGCGCTCATTTGGCAGACGGATCCCAGGCTCCACTTCCATCTGCCGGGATCCCGCGTTCAAGTGCACCAACTTCCGCCCAGCCGTAAACCAGATCGAATCATCCACCGACCGGACAATTCCCTCGGGCGTTTCCCAATTGCCGAGTCCTTGCGCGATGGTTTCCGTCTTGCCTGGATTCTTCGGATCAAGTTTCAACAGGCCGCGCTTGTACGTCAGCGCGTAAACAATCCCCCGGCTGTCCACGGCAAAAATCTGCACCCCGTTCAACAGCGGCATCGAACTCGCTGGAATCTCCAGTTTCTGAAACTGCCCATCCTTGTAAAACGCGATTCCGCGAGTTCCCGCAAACCACGGTGTGCCGTCCGGGGCAATCAAAAGGTCCACAACGTAGTGCCCGATGATGCTCTCCACCTCGGGCATTTTTTTCGCGCGCGTACCATCGTAGCGATAGAGTCCCGTCTGCGTGCCGATCCACAGAAATCCCTGCGCATCTTGTCCCAGCGCGGTTGCCGTTATTGCGCCCATGCCCTCCTGGTCCTGAAACCTCTGCACTGTGAATCGCGGATTATCAGGGAAGTCCTGGCGCGTTTCTTCCGCCCGCGCTCCCGTCAGCAACGCTGCGAGGGCACACAATGCCGCGCAAATCCGGATTTGACGTCCCTTAGACATTTAGGCAGACCACCTTACTGACTTTCTTGCCCGCAACAGGGCGCACATGGGCGTAACAAATCGCTAAAAGCAGAATAAAGTGGAAATTGTGTAGGGTAAATACCTCAAAGGTACCGCGTTGTAGTACTTGCGAATAGTTACTGGTTGTGTACTAACCGACAAATCCAAATAAGTTGCGCTGTCCCTTAATTGCAATTCCCCGACCGGCAGCTTTTCCTAAGGCGTCTACTCGGCGTTACCTTTTCCCAGGCTCTCCATCAGCAGCTTGCGCAACCTTCCGCGCTCTTCAAGCCCTATGTCAATGATTTCAAAAGACATATCCTGCGCCCGGTAGTCCCTCATCAACGCCGTCGCCTGCACATTTCGCAACCCCAGTTGCACTCGCAATTGCACCTTCGTTCCTGGTGCCAGATGCATGTTGGTCGTCGCCAGTCCGCCTGCCAGGCTTGCCGTCTTAATTTCCAACCGGCAATTCTGTTTCAGGTTCGTGCTCACGGCCGCCACGCTCTTCCGCAGCCGGATTCGCGCGTGCCTGCGCTGCCGCACAAACTTGGACTCGACAGGTATCTCCAGCGGCTCCAGCGTCAGATCCTCGATTTCGATGCCGCTCTCCGGCAAAAACTTTCTCGCCCATTCCGGATCCATCTTCGCCAGCGCCTGAAACGCCGCGATTCGCAATTCCTGGGGATTCGCCCAGCCGAAAATCTTCTTCGCTTCCACAATTCGCCGCAGCGTGTTCGTCGACTCTGGCGCGCGCAATCTCCCCAATGCTTCCAGCGCCTTCAACCGCAAATAAGGAGCTGCATCGGCCGGCAAATCCCCGTCGGCGATGGTCAGCAATCGTCCGAGCGCCTCGCGATCTCCGGTTATCCCCACTTCATCAATCACCAGCGGCATCACCAGCGGATCCACGTGGTCCAGCAGAGCCAGCAGCAAGCGGCAACTCCCGTGCGCGCCGCAGGCCGCGACTTGCCTGATGACGCGGTCCTGCGACGTTCGTGGAAAATCCTTCATTCGCCCGGGCAGAAAAACTTCCGCGGCCTGGATATCGAGCCTTGTCAGCAACCCAACCATGTCCGCCGCTTCCGCCACCGGCCCGCCGCGCACCGTATCCCGCAAATACTGCAGCGCCTCTTCGCCCAGTTCCAGCGCCAGGCTCGCCACATTCTCCAGATCGCTCCGGAACTGGCAACGATTGAAGCGCGTGGACAATTGCTCCATCGCCGTTTGCGGCAGGTGTTTGAGCACTCCGGTCAGTCCAGCCGCCAGTCCTCTTGCGCGTAATGCCTCCTCCACAAATTCCGGCACCCGCTCTTCAATCCCCATCTTCGTCCGCAGCGTCTTCGCAATTCCCGGGCGTTGCGATTCCACTCCGTCCAGCAGATTCAACGCTTGGGACATCGCCGCATAATGGCGGTGCGTCGCCGCTTCCTGGCTCAACCGCACGAACGCCGCACTCACAAGCGATTGCAAATCCTGGTCCTGCTCCACGCTCAGCCGCAGCCCGATGTGCCGCAGCGCATCCTGCAGCAGCCGCGGACCCGCCTGTGCATACAACCCGGCCATTTCCGAAAGCCCGGTCGCCGCGCGCTTCCTCGCATCCGGCTCTTCGTTATCCGCGCAACTCGCGTAGTTCTGCAGAATGCTGACGGCGTCCGCATTTTCTCCCTGCTTCAGCAATTCCGCCACGTAAGACTGAACGTTTTTCGGCGGAATGCACCACGCTTCCTCCGACAGAAGCACTTCCCGTTTCGCGCTCTCCGGCACCGAAGCCCAGAAGACGCGGTCCAGCATCTCCCGGTGCGATTCCGCCAGAATTCCCGCTTCCGCCATTTTGTCTTCGTGCTGCCCCAGGATATTTCGCAGGTGTTCGATTTCCTGGTTCATGCGGTCCAGCATCTGCCGCACCGCGTTCACCTTCACGTCCCCGCGTTCGAATTGTTCCAGGGCAAACCGGATGGACAAGTGCTCCGCCAGTTGCACCAGCACGCCCTCATCCAGTTTTTTGTTCTTCCCTTGCTCGGCGAGCCCCGCGAGCGCATTTCTCAGCGTCTCCTGCGCCTTGCCAGGCAGTTGCGACACCTGATCCTGAAATTCCACCGTGGCCGCGGTTGGACTCGTGCTCGTTCCAATGCTCCCAAACGTCGCCAGCGCCCGCAGGATTCGATAGATCGATTCGTCATCCGGACCTCCAAACATCCGGCCGCCGGTACCTGCCCCTTTTCCGATACCACCGCCAAGCCCCGCGCCCCACCCTGGCCCGCTTCCGATTCCTGCAGCACCCGTTGCACTTCCCAAACCCCCGCTGCCCCGGCCCGTGCCGCCTGCGGCTCCAATCCCCCGGCCGGGTCCCATGCCCAAGCCCGCTCCAGGACCACTATTTCCCAATCCGCTTCCAGCGCCGAGCCCTGCACCCCAGCCTGCCTCTCCTCCTCCTGCGGAGCCGCTCATCGCGATTCCTGGTGCGCCGCTGCCTTCGGCGGTTACCGCTCCGCCGCCCCAGCCTTCTCCTGCTCCGGGGCCGGCTCCTTCGCCGCCAGCGCCGGCTTCGCCACCTGTCTTCGATCCCTCCGCCGCAGCAATCAGCTCCAGCAGCTTCTTCGGATCGTTCAGCATTTTGCGGAATTGATCCTGTTGGTCGCCCAGGGTTGCCGCCGCAAGCTGCGCCGCCATGCTGGATTCTTTCAATCTCGAATCCGTGGCCACGAAGCACACTTCATTGACGCGAATGCCCTGGGCATCCGCGATTGCGGTTTTCAATTGTTCGGCAAGTTCAGTGGGCTTTGCTTTTCCAGTGGGAAACGCGTGGACAAATCTGGCGAGTTCGGCTTCCGTAACCTGCTGCGTGAACTGCACGCTGGCCAACCCAGCCGCGGAAAGCAGCTGGGCAAACTGTTTCTCCGCCGGCGACCCCTCCAGCGGCATCCCGTCGAGCAGCAATTGCGCTCCCGAGGCTCCCAGAAGCAATCCAGTCTCTGCGCCTTCCGGTATCGCCGTTCGCAATTCATTCCAAGCGACCGTCAACTGCTCCACAACACGTGCATGGTCGTACCCGTATAAGCGCGCAAATTTCAGCAAAATGTTCAGGCTGCGTACGAATGCGCGGGCTGCCGTCGCTTTTGGATCCGTTTTCATCAAGGCTCGTGGGACTCCGTTGCCCACTGACCTTTGAATCGGCCGACTGGGACCTTCTCACTAGTACCGTAGAACTCTTGGACTAGCGCGACAATGGTACGGAGGTCCCGTGTGACCCGGGCGTCATCCCGCCATACGTACAGTTCGATTGACTGCACGAACGTACGGGCTCATCTTTTTCGAGTACAGGTGCGTCGTCTGTGATTTGTTGCCGCGAATTACCTCATCACGGCGATTCGCCCAGGACGCTTGGTGCGATTTACCACGTTCGAAGGTTGGGGCAATCCGCCCAATTCCAGCAGCAGCTTCCTTAGCCGGGAGCGTTCGTCCAATTCCATGTCCACAAATTCAAATGCCATCGCCTGGGGCCTGGCGCCGCGCACGATCGCCTGCGCCCGTATGCTCCGCACACCGTGCGAGAACTTCAATGACAGCAGCGAGCCGGGCGCCAGGTGCCGGTCCGAAGAGCCGATTCCTCCGCCCATATTCAGCTCCGCAACGGTCAGGCGCATATTCTCCCGCAAATTCGTGGTGATTGCCTGGACGTGTTTCGTCAGCTTCAATCGCGCGTACCGGCGCTGCCGCGTCACCGACACATTCAGTTCGGGATCCGTCGGCTCCAGCACCAGCTCTTTCCGGTCCAGCCCGCTGGCCATGATTTTTTCGATCGCCAGCGCGGGTTCCACCTTCTGCAACGCCTGCGCTGCGGCGATTCGAAGCTCCGTGTGATACGACCAACGCCACACCTGTTTCGACTCCAGGAACAGTTGCAGCATTCCGCTGGCGGCGCTGGCGCGCAAGCGTCCTGCCGCCTCGATCGCCTTGATTCGCGTGAATCCCGGCGCGGCGTCGTCGCGGATCAGGTCCAGCAGCAGCGGGATGCACTCCGTCCGGCCGCTCATTCCCATTTCATCCAGCGCCAGCGGCCGGATCAAAGGATCCAGCGACGCATACATGGAGACCAGCAGTAGCGCTCTTTGTTCCGCAGGGGTGGACGACAATTGTCTTATTGTCCGGTCATGCGAAGTCCTCGGCCACTGGGCCAGCCGGGTTGGCAGAGCGTGTACCACGGTCTCTGGCGATAATTGGCTCAACAGTCCGATCACTTCCGTGGCTTCCGTTGCCGGCGCTGTTTGCAGCGTTTCCGCCAGCCGGTTCACCGCTTCCTCGCCCAGCCCGCGCACCATTTCGCCCAACAGTTCGCAATCTTCGCGGAAACCGCAGTTTGCAAAACGATTTGTCAGGTAATGCAGAGATGCTTTCGGCATCAACCCCAGGATGTCCAGCAAACCGTCCTGCGGGTGCCCCGATCTCATAGCGTCTTCGATAAATTCCGGCAGCCGATCTTCCGTTCCAATTCTTTGCCGGATGTTGGTGGTCGACCCCGGCCGCAGCGCTTCCACGCTCTCGAGCGAAGCCAGCGCCTGTTGCATGGCAGGATAAAACCTCTTAGCGCCTGCTTCCTGGCTCATCCGCACAAACGCCGCCCCAACCAGTGTTTGCAAATCTGTTTCCCGTTCCACTCCCAGTTGATTCCCAAGCCGCTTAATCACGTCAATCAACGCACTGCCGTCGCCGCTTCCGTAAAACTCCGCAAGGTCGGACAAGCCAATCGCTGTCGTCCGCCTCGCTTCCGGCGCTTCCAGCCCGATGCAGGTCGCGTACTTCAACAAGATTTCGTTGACCGTCTTCAGTTCTCCGCGGCGCAGCATCTCTTCCAGGAACGCCCGCACGTTTCGCGGCGGCACGCACCAAGCCTCGTCGGACGTCAAAACCTCTTTCTTGTTTTCCTCCGGAACGTTCAGCCAGAATTCCTGGTCCAGCAATTCCGTGTACGACTGCATCTGCAGGCCCGCGTTGGCCATCGTTTCTTCCTGCTGGCCCAAAATCTTCCGCAGTGCTTCGATCTCCGAGTTCATCCGGTCCAGCAGTTGCTTCACCGCGTTCACCCGCAACTCGCCGCGCTCGTAGCTATCCAGCGCAAAGCGGATTGCCACGTGCTCCGCCAGCTTCAGGAGCATCGGTTTGTCCGGTTTTTCGTTCGGCGCTTGAGCCGCCAACCCCGCCAGTGCCTGCTGCAAGGTCACCTGCGCACGCACGGGCAGCGTCGAAAGCCGCGACTGAAATGCCGCCGGGTCCATGCGCGAATCCGGATCTTTCCGCGCCTTTCCGAGTTGCGCAAACAGCCCGATCATCGAACGCACATCGTCTTCGGCGACTGCGTACGCGCCACCCGCACCTGCAGCCCCGGACATGCCGGGGACTCCCCCCGTCATGCCGCCTTTCAACATCGCTGTGGCCGCCAGCCACTTGCCCGGTTCGCTGCTTGTGCCCGTCCCGCCGCCAGTTCCTCCGCCCGCTCCCCCTCCGGTTCCGCCACCGCCAAATCCGCCACCCCCGGAACCACCACCCGGTCCGCCGCTGCCGCCGACTCCGCCTCCTCCGCCCCCGGGTCCACCGCTACCGCCCTTGCCGTCGCCTCCGCCAGGAACACCTGCACCCGTTCCGCTGCCCAAGCCACCGCCCGGTCCGCCGCCTGTTCCACTGCTTGTCGCCGTGCCGGGTTTGCCAGCTTCCCACAAACTTCCGCCGCCACCCGTGCCGCCGCTCCAGCTTGCGCCGCCGCTTGTCCCGCCGCCCCCTCCGCCGCCACCGGGACCAAATCCCAGGCCGCCTCCGCCGCCGCTTCCTCCGCGATTACTTTCCGCGGCCAGAATCAGTTGCAGCAATTTTTGTGGGTCCTCAAATATTTCGCGGAACTTGTCTCCCTGCGCACCCAGCACTTTCGACGTCAATTGCGCCGCAACTTTTATTCCCGCCACCGAACTGTCTTCCGCCACGAATCGAATTTCATTGATGCGAATGCTCGGGTCACCGGCCATCGCGGTTTTCAATTGTTCGGCAAGTGAACTTGGCTTGGCATTTCCGCTCGGGAAGGCGCGCGCGAATCGCGCGAATTGCGGTTGGGTAAGATTTGGTGCGAAGTGAATACTTGCGATACCGGAAGAAGTCAGAAGTTGCGCGAAACTTTTTTCCGCCGCCGCGGCTCCCAGCGGCACTCCATCCAGCAGGATCTGGTTTCCAGAGGCGCCCAGCAGCAAACCTGTATCGCGGCTTTCTTGCAGCGCAGCGTGCAACTCTTTCCACGCCGTTTCAAATTGCGCCATCGTCCGGACGTGCCCGAATTCATACAAGCGCGCAAATTTCAGCAGAATGTTCAAGCTGCGAACAAAGGCGCGGGCCGATTGTCGGGTATCTCCAGCCATTTCTGCTGATTCCCCTCGATGAAACCCTACTCCTACACTAGGCTGCCTCTCCACAGTAAACAAGCGTTCCCGCGTTTCATGTCTCCATCTGACTAATAGAAGTATCGTTTCCGATACATTTCTTCATTGTTTGCCTCTCATCTTGCTCTTCTGCCTGTCTCGTCAGTACAATCTCTCCTGGCCTGTTCAATTAGCGCCCATCCCGGCTCCCTTCCTGGGCTACGTGGGTTCTTAAAGGCCCTCTAATAAAATGGCTGCTCACCAAACCCCGGCCCATTTGAAAGCGGAGATGCCCCAGATTCCGGGCGTCGCCGGCCCGCGCAAGCCCGCCCCGAACCCCATGCTTCCGCTCATCATCGGCCTCGTGGTCATTGGCATCATCTTGCTCTTTGCGGTTCGTTGGCTGTCTCGAAACAAGGTAATCGAACCTGCTCGCGCGGAGCAAGCTCCCCAACTGGAAATTCCTCCGCCGCCGCCGGACCCGGCATCACTACTGCCCCACGCCACGGAATCCGACCCGGTGAT
>Ga0137418_10000220_pt1 | contig 47311 bp, 39 predicted proteins | sample CZODoug3_1_2_16f_FD_122242 | JGI IMG/M metagenome (GOLD analysis project Ga0137418, IMG submission 122242) | Vadose zone soil fungal communities from Angelo Coast Range Reserve, California, USA - CZODoug3_1_2_16fungal (Hybrid Assembly) | ecosystem: Environmental > Terrestrial > Soil > Vadose...
CTGCTTCCGGTTGTTGTCGACGATACCCGCGAGGACGACGAAAACGTCCCCGATCGGTTCAGAGACATCCACTGGACCCGCCTGCCCGGCGGTGAGACGCCGCCTGCCTTCGTCGAGCGGGTACGAGGCCTGGTGTCCCCGGAGCCGTCTCACGGGCCGACGACGACCGCTTTACCGGCTGCCCGAGGGTCTGCGGCAACGCCACTGACGAGGGAGCGGGTCGCTACGCCCTGGCGGTCGAAGCAGGCGCTACCGATGGTTCTCGCCGTTGTGGTCGCAGGTGCGCTGGCTTACTTCGGCATCGACAAGTTCTGGTTCTCGAAATACCAAGCGTCGCCGCCGACGCCGCCGGCTGCTCCCGCCAGCGCGGCTCCGGCTGCCTTCGCCCCGCCGCCGCACTCCATCGCGGTGCTGCCGTTCGTGAACATGAGCGGGGACAAGGAGCAGGAGTACTTCTCCGACGGCCTGTCGGAAGAGTTGCTCAACTCCCTGGCTCGCATCAACGAGCTGCAGGTTGCGGCACGCACCTCATCTTTCTACTTCAAGGGTGAGCATGCAGACCTACAGACCATTGCGCGTAAACTGAATGTTGCGTCGGTTCTCGAAGGGAGCGTGCGACGGTCGGGACACAAGATCCGGATCACCGCGCAGCTCAATAACGCGGTCACCGGATTTCACCTCTGGTCGCAGACCTACGACCGGGATCTCAGCGATGTGCTTGCGCTGCAGATGGAAATCGCAAATGCGGTGGCTAGCGCCCTGAAGGTCGCCCTGCTCGGCGATGTCGCGGCGAAAATCGAGGCGGGTGGAACACGAGATCCGGCCGCGTTCGATGCGTACCTGCGCGCCTCGAAGGCCTACCGCGAATATCAGAACGACAAGGATGTGCAAGCTGCGATAGCGGGTTACACTGACGCAATTCGCCTCGATCCCGAATACGCTCTGGCGTACGCCGACCGGTCGCTCGCGTACAACACATTCGGAAGAAACTTTACCACTGACCCCGGGGCTCGACGCGACTACTTCAACAAAGCCCAGGTAGATGCCAGGAAAGCTATCGCTCTTGCGCAAAATCTCGCCCAAGCCCATCTGGCGCTGGCCTCGTTGTTCGAATCGTCCCTCGAGTTTATACGTGCAAGTCAGGAATACGAGCGCGCGCTCGCACTCGAACCCGGCGAAGCACAACTATTGAAGAACTACAGCTGGTTTGCCGTTCTCATGGGGCAAACCGACGCTGGCCTTGCCGCGGCGCGACGTGCGGTGGCGTTGGACCCATTGAACTCTAACAATCATTTTGCGCTCGGTGGCGCTCTAGTGTTGGCGCGCCGTCCTCGCGAAGCGATAGCGGTTTTCACGGATGCCAGGGCTCTGACTCCGAACGACGTGTTCGCGACTTCCTGGCTTGGAGCTGCTTACCGCGGGCTCGGTGACCTCCAGAGCGCCCGGGCAGCGCTCGAAAGCATCCAAGGTACGAATACCTTCAACAAACTCTTTGGTTTGGCTGTGACATACGACAAGCTCGGGCGACATACAGATGCCGAGGCTATGTTGACCCAGTTGCGGGCTTCGGGGGGTGACGATGCTGCTGTCTTCTACTCGGAGATCTATGCGCAGTGGGGCGACACCACTCGCGCTCTCGGCTGGCTCGAAACGGCCATGCGCCAGCAAGATCCTTACTTGGAATACGTGAAAGTGGCCCCGCTCTTTGACCCCCTGCGCAAAGAGCCGCGCTTCCAGGCGATCGAGCGGGAATTGAAGTTTCCGAATTGACTACCGCCCAACGCCCTTGCGAAAGGCGCTGCCGGATTGCAGTCATTCGAGCGTCCGCTCTCGCGAGACTTACCGGCTGAAGATGAATAGCGGCTCCTTTGGCCGTTTAGCGTTCCTCGCCCGGATCCGCCGGTGGACGGTCACTTCTGACCCAAGGCGTCGGTGGTCAGTGTCGGCTTTGCGACATTCAACCCGCGAGCGCTCGAACGGATTTTTAGGCCGACGCGTCGGGAGGCGTGATTGGGTTGCCCAAAGCTGTAGCAATAGCGCAGCGATCACCCGCCTTCCACGCATCAATCAACATCCGGCCTTGGGACTGATATTCACAGCATAGGTTACGAGCTGCCACGCGTTATTTGCCTTTTGTTCAACACTTACAAGTCCTGCTGCTATCAGGCGAGCAAACTGAAGCCCCCGGGAACTGAAGCACTCCACCACCCGAAAGCACTAGATAATCTCTCGGGCATAGAGTTAGAAACACTAGTCGATCAACCGCTTCAACGTCAAACGCGCGGCCGATCGCCACTAGCATCGCTTTGTAGGCGTAGATGGATTCCTGAGAAATTGTTCCGCGATGGTATAGCGCGTGGCAGGTTGGACATAGCGCCAGCAGATTACCCACGTCATCTCCACCGCCAGCGTTTACTTCCCAAATGTGATGCATATCCAACGCGAGAATCCCGCGACAAGTGGGAACAGCACAGCGATAGCCTGCTTCAGTGAGAACCAGCGTAACGACACTAAGCGGGAGTCGCGAGCATTCCCTCTAACCGCTTAATGCAGCCTCAGTCGAGCGCGCCCTGGGGTGGTATAGCGACGCCGTAGATTCAGCTAGAGCTGAGTTGTGGCTCTTGATGCGCCCTGTCAGCTCATCCCGTGGCTTGGCAACAGAGAAAATGAGGTGACGGTGAGATAGGCTGGGCCGGCATCACAGAGAATGTAGTGGGGTTACGCAGCCGCGCACGTGTCTATAGCACTGCACACCGGGTAAATCATCGAAGGGTGCCTCGCGGCCGGAGGTGTGTCGATGAAAACTAGCTTGGCAATTCTGGAAGTCCGGGACATCGCCAAATGGGTCTCGCCGACATGGCGCACGGCGCGCCACGCGCTGCTCATCTTCGTGGCGACCTGCGGCCTCGTGTCGCACGGATACGCCGATGAGCTGAAAGCGGACGTCAAACACGATGAATCGACGGCCCTGGGTGATGCGGCGCACGAACTTCAGGCGCGCATGGCCGCGGTGGGTGGTCTGCCCATCATCCAGCATAAAGAGCATCGGGTGCGACCCGTACCGTTGCCGAAACGGGCGCATGCGCCGGCCGCCGCGTCGGCACAACCGTCGGCACAACCCCTGGCTCATGCTCAACCGCTCTCGGTCACTCCGGGTATCCAGTTCGAAGGGGTCGGGAAGGGACTGAACTATACGATTGAGCATGCGCCCCCCGACACGAATGGATCGGTCGGTCCAAACGACTACGTGCAGTGGGTCAATGAAGCCTTTGCCGTGTTCGACAAACAGACGGGGACCCCAAAACTCGCAGCAACGGACGGCAACGCCCTATGGAAGGGGTTCGGCGGAAACTGTGAGCACTCAAACGACGGCGACCCGATCACGCTCTATGACAAGGCGGCAGGACGCTGGGTGATGACTCAGTTTTCGGTTTCGAACGGCCCTCCCTTCTCGCAATGCATCGCGGTTTCGAAGACCCCTGACCCCCTCGGGTCATATGCCCGGTACGAATTCCAGTTTCCAGACTTCAACGACTATCCCAAGTTCGGTGTTTGGCCTGACGGGTACTACGCTGCCTTCAATATGTTTTCCGGACAGACGTTCGCCGGCGCGAAGGTCTGTGCGTTCGAGCGCGCGAAGATGCTCGTCGGGCAGAGTGCCAGCATGAAGTGCTTCGATTTGCCGGATTTTGCAGGACTCCTCCCCTCTGACATGGACGGCAGCGCGCCGCCGGCGCCGGGTTCGCCCAACTATTTCATTAATTTCGGCGACAACGCGCTCAACCTGTGGCGATTCCAGGTCGACTGGAACGCGCCCGCCAATTCGGCTCTGAGCGGTCCCATTTCGATTCCCGTTGCGGCATTCGATCCCGCATGCGACGGCGGCGACTGCATACCACAGCCCCACACCCCACAAAAGCTATCGTCGCTCGCCGACCGCATGATGTATCGGCTCGCGTACCGCAACTTCGGCGATCACGAATCCCTGGTGGTGAACCACACGGTGAAGCACGGCACAAGTGTCGGCGTGCGCTGGTATGAATTGCGTAACCCGCGGGGAACCCCGGAGGTCCATCAGCAGGGCACCTATGCACCGAGCGCCGCGTATCGCTGGATGGGAAGCGCTGCCATGGACAAGAAGGGCAACATGCTCCTCGGGTACAGCGCTGCCAGCACAAGATCCTTCCCCTCAATTCGCTATACAGGGCGTCGCGCCTCGGATCCACCGAACGTGCTGTCGGTTGAACGCATTGCGAAGACCGGCAAAGGATCGCAAACGGCGACCCTCGATCGTTGGGGTGACTACAGCAGCATCAGCGTCGATCCCTCCGATGACTGTACCTTCTGGTTCACCACTCAATACCTCGGAGATACGGGCCAGTTCAACTGGCACACCCGAGTGTTCTCGGTGAAATTCAACGACTGCAGCGGTCCATGAGTCGGCACTGGGGCTACTCTCGGCGTCGCGTGTCGCTCACGTGTACGCCGTGGTATGCCACCCCATTCGATCGATAAGGCGACTCGCATTCCCCTACGCCGTCGCAAGCACCATCATCGTATCCGGCGCGGTCGCGAACGAAACCGCCGTCAGCGAGATTCAACTGGCGGCGACACGCACGGCCGAATCGGTGGACCGCGTGCCTGCTTTCCCGTCTCAGCATTGCCGTCGATCCGACGGATGCCCGTGGGGCGTGTGTGGCCCCGTAGGGCGATACGAGACAGCGGGCGCGCCACCGCGAGTCCACTTCGTATACGTATTGTTACTTTCGGCGAATCCATCTCACTTCGGAGTTCCGATACGTCGCGGCGCACCGCCTGCTGACGCAGCGCAACATCGAGTCATCTTGCACGTAGCGATCTCTGGGACACTGTTCCGGTTAGTTCAGGGCGCCAGCTGCTTTGAAGACACCACTTGCGCGACGATCACATCGAGCTGCTTGTGGTTGAACCCACCGGGGCACCCTGAGCCAAGCCCACCAATTGGCGGCGCATCTCCGACATTGCCTCCGCTGATAGCGTCCAGCCCAGCGGGAGGTGATGGATGCCCTTACACAATCTGAAGTGAAACACGAGGGCGTTTGTCAATGGATCCGTGTCAGACGCCAAAGCCTTTCCTTGGGTAAACAGGCTTCTGACCGCCGCCCTCGCAACCGCCGCGCGCGCGCCGCGCGTGTTGAGCAACGCTACCAGCGGTGCCCGAATCTCGCCGTAGGCCGAGAAGGTCCTGGAGTCGTCGCTACCATGGCAGCTGTCGTCGCTCCGCATCGTTTCCACCGCCGGATCGTTACTGATGTGAATGATCTTGACGGGGCACGTCTCACTTCCAAGGCCGCTCGGGCCCAAACAGCCGGGTACGTAAGCCCGCGTCAGCAGCGCGAGCTCCGCCAGCGTTGTCGCACCCGAGTTATCAAAGTACCCGCCATCGGCCAATTCTCGAGGCACCGGCTTTCCGCCGCCTTTGACGGCTGAGATATCTGCTAACGTTCCGGCCGGGCTGACGTAGGTAAACCGGGCGCTGTTGTGGACTACCGCACTCAGCGGGCTGGATGCGGGCAGCCAGTCCCTTGACAGCGTCGCAGCGTTGACAACGCCGTCGTCCTGTCCTGCGCCGCGCATGGATGCGAAGGGTTCCTCGATAAATCGTCGGCCGGACTGTACCTCGGTTGAGTTCAGGAACAACGCTGGTACGCGATCGGTCGCCATCCCCAAACTCTTCCAGGACTTGGCAAACACGGAAGACACGTCCACCTTCGGGCTCTGGGTCGCAACGGCACTTGACGAAGGACGCATCCGGCATGCACTCCAGCCTCGCTCCCAGCCGGACTCGAGACGTTCTCCCCGATCCAGAAACTGCGCTGACGGCACGAACCGCTGCAGGAAGTCAGTCAAGAACATCGTTTCGACCGCCGGACCCAAGAAGTCCGTTTCGTAAAACTTAAGCGCCATGGGCCGGATATCATCGAGCCGGATTGGCTCCGTCGCGTTCGCCCCTAACGATCGATACAAACCACGCCAGACCGAGACTACCGCCCGACACTCCGCTGCCCAGTAGCATGTGCTTCGAAAACTCTCCTTCGGTTTGGATTTCCAACTCATCCAGAACTAGCGCCGTCCACGCGGCGGCGCGAATGCCACCTCCTTCGGAGGAAACCAAGTAAAGCGGCCCTGAACACCGTCCTGCGCTCCACGTCTTTACATCGTCGACAAAAGATGCCGGTGTGACGGGCTCTTTGTCTATGGAACCGTCGATAGGGGAACTGAAGGAATGCATGCCTTCATACAGTCGAATCCGGTGATTGTCGTTCCAGCCGAAGAGCTGCAGCACGACCGCTAAGGCAAACAGCGCACTGAGCAGGGGGAATTGCCAGCGTGCCGCTTGAATGGATCCAAGGTGCGGCGTTGCTTGACGACACACGGGTGATTCCGGTGGTCAATCGGAAGGGGCCGTGAACGACGTCGGAGTGCGCATGACATCCAACAGGTTCATGGGGCAAGCATCGGATTAAAGAGGATCTTCGTCGGTGGCAAGCAATGCTGGTAGTCTTTGGGGCACTATGAACGCGCTCTGGACGCTAGTGGTCGTCGCTGCCCTCGTCATCGTCGCAGCAGTTCTTGGCACAACCCGACGCCGAAGGGACGCGGGGCTTGATAAGCCCTGGCCCTTAGAAGGGAAACGCACGCTCCTGACCGAATCTGAGCAGGTTCTATATCGCCGGCTTGTGCAGGCGCTGCCCCACGACATCGTGTTTGCTCAGGTACAGCTCCTGCAGCTGGTCCGATTCAAGCGCGGCTCACGCGCTCCGGCCATCCTTAACCGCATAAGTCAACTTTCCCTCGACTTCGTAGTGCTTTCCCCTGACACACACGTTGTTGCGGCGATAGAACTCGACGACGCCAGCCACGACCACCGCCAGTCCGCTGATGCGCGCAAAACTCATGCGTTGAAATCAGCTGGGATCCCCCTGTTCCGCTGGTCAGTCCGAGAAATGCCGGATGCAAAGGTCATAGGACTCGCGATTGGAGCCGCGTCGGCCCCACTGTGATCCTTCTCTTACATCCCCGCGAAGCGTTTTGCATGGGTCTTACGGCATATAGCGGATTTCGGGCTTCGACCAACGGCTTACAAAACCGTCTATCAGCTGCCTAAGTTCTCTGTGACCTCGGCCACTGGGCTCTGGCACCGCAATGCGATCGTAATCCAGGACGGCACGGAGGAAATCAATTCCGTGTTCGGGATCCCCGCGAACGACGCGCCGGCGGGGGACCTCGGGCCGTTGGGGCCTGAGCCCAACGGTCCGGGCGCGACTGAGCGGGACGCCGAGTGGCAGCTGAGCGAGGAATTGCGAATCACCTCAACCGCCCCGGGCCCCTTGCAGTGGGTCGCCGGCTACTTCTACCAGGATCTGCATTCTCAGTTTTAATCAATACCTGATCAGCCCACAGGCCGGGCCGGTCATTGGATCCCCTCCCTGGATGTTCCTTGTTTTCCAGCCCCAGGTCATCACCCAGAACGCGTTCTTTGGCGATGTATCGCCAACGGCGTCTTGCACTGTGCTGAAGCGGTGAGTTCGATCGAACAATCGGAAGCGACCTAGTGCAGATTGAGTGCAGTGGTAGGACGACCCAGGCTCTTCGAGTCTCAGTGTGTCGGCCTACCGGGCCGGTGAGATCGCCGCGCTGCGCTCGATCATCTCCGCGTGGATGCGGCTCGCGATGTTCGAGGCAGCCGTTCGCGCTACGGTGTTGCGCGGGCGCCGGGAGCCCTTTTCAGTCGCGTGTGAGATTCGCTACCCTGCTGCAACAGATACCCAATGCGACAGGCGTATTTCAATGCAAGCGCCATCCGGCGATGTTGCCAGCGGATCGCGCAAATAACGTCGCTACGATCCTGAGGTGCGCGCGGCTCGTGGCGTACTCAGATCCAGGGAGCCGCCACACATGCGGTCTTGCCCGCAACGCGCGACCGGCGCAGGTACCCGGACCGGATCCAGTGCATGAGATCTGACGGCATTCACGGAGCCCAGTCTCCAGCGGCCGGCGTTTGTGCCGGCGCGGTGCTTGCAATGCACCAATTGCGCCGCGGGCATAGCGGTTTCGGCCAGCCCCTGAGTCGGGTATATAGAGTCGCCAGGCGTGCAAGTCAGTTCGCCGCGCTGCAATTCAAATCAAGAAGGTTCTCGACATGAACCAGGCCCGCTCACCTACCGCGAGCAGCGAGGTCAAGACCAGCAGCTTCCGCAACGTTCTCTCGGCGGAACTGAAAGACGTACTTCCGAACCTTGGCCTGCCGGCGGACGAGATCGACGACGACACTGCGTTGGGCTTGACCTTCCACGCCCTCGATCATCCCACCACCGAGGACCTTGCCGCGCTGTGCCTCTCGGGCGGCGGAATTCGCAGTGCCTCATTCGGCCTGGGTGTGCTTCAGGGTCTCGCCTGCTGCGGTCTGCTCGAACGATTTCACTACCTGTCGACCGTGTCAGGCGGAGGCTACATCGGCAGCTGGCTGAGTGCCTGGCGCTCGATCGAAGATGACGCCACGGTGATCGGGGCGCTGAAGACCGCAGGGCGTGAGCCGCCCCAAATCAAGGGAATACGCGCCGACAGTAATTACATCACCCCCACACTCGGGCTCTTGTCGGCGGACACCTGGACGGTGGTGGCCATCTACGTGAGAAATCTGCTACTCAACTGGGCGCTGTTTCTGCCGTTTTTTACCGGCTGCCTGCTCTTTCCGCATTGGTATCAGTCGGCCCTGATCTGGGCGAGACATGATGGAACCCTGCATTCAAAGCCCTGGCTCATCTCGGGCTGTGTGCTGCTGACCATCGCATTGAGCTGCGCGGTCTGCGGTCGATTCAGGCGGCAGGGTGAGTGGCTGTCACGGGCACGGTTCCTGAGCCTGGTTCTGGCGCCGATCGTGCTTTCGGCCGTGTGTTTCACCGTCGCAGCGGCGTTGGCAGGAATTCATAGAGGGGTCGCGACGCCGCCCGTCAGTGTCCCGGCGCTCCTCGATGGCATGGGAATCGGTGCCCTCATCTATGTGCTTGCGTGGCTCTTCGGTCGGGTCGCCGCACGCCGGTGGGACCGGAAAGTGCTGGTGCCCGATCTGGTCTGTTGGATCCTCTCGGGAGCCGTCGTCGGCGTATTGATCTCGCTGGGCCTGCAACTGGTTGAGGGGCATACCCACAATGCACGTCTCACCGCCGTCCTGGGGCTAAGTGGCGTAGTACTGGCTTACCTCGCCGGTGACATTGTCTACGTCGGCGCCTCAAGCTTGTCCCGTCGTGGCGACATGGACCGGGAATGGCTGGCGCGAGCCTCGGGCTGGCTCGCCGCGGTCGCGGTGTCTTGGGGCCTAGTGAGCGCGCTGTCGCTCTACGGACCGGGGCTGCTTCTCGGTGCATGGGAGGGGCTGACTCACGGAGCGTGGGGTGCCATTGCAGGCCTCGGAGTCGGTGGTGTGTCGGGCATTCTGACGCTGTTCCTGGGACCGAGCACGCTGACAGCCGCAACCAAGGGTCGCGAGGCTGTGGAGCGGGTTCCGCTGATGCGCATCGCAAGCATTGCGGCCTTCGTCTTTGCCGTGATTCTCGTCGCCCTGCTTTCACTCCTTGGGCACCAACTGCTCTGCAAATTACAGGTGGACCACGCCTACGTCGCCGTGTGGGCGGACTTGCCCGTGATGGCGGCCCTGATCGGCGGGTCCTTTCTGATCTCGCTGTTCGTCAACGTCAATCGCTTTTCGCTGCACGCCATGTATCGCAACCGGCTGGTGCGGGCGTTCCTCGGTTCGGCACGCGGCCCCGCGCGCCAGCCCGACCCGTTCACCGGCTTCGATCCAAACGACAATCCCAACCTGAGCGCAGTCGTGCCGGCGTCCGGGACCAACCGGCTGTTTCATGTGATCAACACGACCCTCAACGTCGTCTCGACCAGCGATGCAGCATGGCAGGAGCGCAAGGCGGAGTCATTCGCAATGACCCGACAGTATTGCGGCAATTCCTACGTGGGTTATCAACCAACGAACCGGTATGGCGGCAGGCGCGGCGGTATCAGCCTCGGCACCGCCATGGCCATCTCCGGTGCTGCCGTCAGCCCGAACCAGGGTTACAACTCCTCGCCCCTCGTCGGATTTCTCCTGATGTTGTTTAACGTGCGCCTGGGCTGGTGGCTCGGAAATCCCAGACGCAAATATTTCGGCCGCGAGGCCCCAGTGTGGAGCATCACGCCCGCCCTCAAAGAACTCGCGGGTGCCACGACCGACCAGGGTCGATGGATCTACCTGTCAGACGGCGGCCACTTCGACAACCTCGGGCTGTACGAAATGGTGCGGCGGCGTTGCCGCTTCATCGTGGTGGTCGATGCGGGCTGTGACCCGGATTGCAAACTCGAGGATCTGGGCAATGCCGCGCGAAAGATCTATCTCGACTTTGGCGTCAGCATTGATTTCGGAGAGATCGCAATTCAGGCGCGACAGAACCCCCCGGTGTCCCCAGGGGGGGCCCGGTTTGCCACGGCAACCATTACCTATCCCGGCAGCACGCGCACCGGCTGGTTGCTGTACATCAAGCCCACCTACTACTGCACGACAGAGGGCATGGACATACGTGGCTACGCCTCGGACCACCCGACTTTTCCGCACGAGAGCACCACCGATCAATGGTTCAGCGAATCGCAGCTCGAGGCGTACCGCGCGCTGGCCGCGCATATCATCGAGCACATCTGCAGCGGCCAAAGCAGCCCGCCGGGTCAGACACCGGTGCCAGCGACGCCTCGGGGCCCAGTCGTAGCGCCGGGTCAGACCCCGGCGCCCGTGACATTGCAATCCTTCCGCAGCGCTGCCGAGGCAATCCTCGCGAAGTCATAGGGGTAGTCCGATGCCGGCTTCTCGGGCACTGCTGATCCTGACGACCGTGACGCTCCTCGGCGCATGTACCCCGATGCGCGAGATCCGCACGGAAATGCCGCCGCAGGCGGGGACCGCGGCCATTCTCCAGGAACCGACGACGCTCTCCGCCGCCTGCAACGTCGGCAGTGCCGCTGAGAACGAGAACCGGCGGGTGATCGAGGACTACGGCCCTTACGTCGTGGCTTTCGCCGAATTCGACGATCAGGGCTGGTCGTACGACGGCGATCGGCAACTCGCAGCGATCCGGGCACGACTGCAGGCCGAACTCAAGGACCCGGCGTACGCCGAGCAGGACTTCGTGGTGGTGCTCTTCGTGCACGGATGGCATCACAATGCGCACGACAACGACTGCAATGTTCAGGAAGCGCGGCAGATGGTGCGCATTGCGTCGCAGCAGTTCGACGCCGCGGTCAAGGCCCACAAGTTCGTCCGTCAGCGCCGGGTATTCGGGATCTACGTCGGCTGGCGCGGCGAGTCGGTCAATGCGGCCGCCTTACGCTATACCACTGTCGTTGATCGGCGCGACACGGCCGAGAAGGTCGCCAAAGGGTCGGTGCGCCAGCTCCTCGCCGACCTGCACGAACAGCAGCTCATCGCCCAGGCCGCGGCGTCTGCTCGGGAAACCGAAGCCGATCGCGCGGCGCGCATGCACACCACGGTCGTCGGCCACAGCTTCGGCGGCCTGATCGTATTCAATGCGCTCTCGCAGCGGCTCATCAGCGATCTGACCGCCAGGGCGGATGATGCCTGCACGCCGGGCGGGGCTCAGGGCGTGTCACGTCCATGGCCGGACGGTGTGGTGCTGATCAACCCCGCCTTCGAAGCCACCCGCTTCGAGCCGCTGAATCGCCTGGCCGACCGCGCGGCCGGCTGCGGCTACGCGGCGCCGCATCCGCTGCTGACTGTCATTACGGCGGACAATGATCGGTGGACTGGACGGGTGTTCACCGCCGGGCGTCGCGTGCTGACGCTCTTCGAGGCTTATGACGACTCGACCCCGCAATCCGGGGGCCCGGAGCGCAACGCGAATCTGCGCGCGATCGGCTTCGTCGATCGTTATCGAACGCATCGGCTGTGTCTGCGGCAGGACGGCGCCAGCTCACACGCGACCATTTCCGCAACGCTCACGCCCGTTTCCACGGCCGACCCGCGCACCGTGTCGACGCGGGCGGTTTGGGTCGTCGGTGCCCCGCCGGACATCGTGGATGGGCACGACGGCTTCCTGTATGCGCGCAAGCGGCAGGCGGTACCGCAACCGTACCTGCTGTATTGGCTGGTGGCGACACACGTCGATCCCAAGAATGCCGTCTCGGCGTCGAACACCTGCGGCGCATGGCCGTGACGCGTAGCGCGATCCTTCGGCGGGGAATCACCAAGCGTCAAGGTCATCTTCGCCACCCTCGTGACGGCCAGTGAAGCCGATTGTCTGAGCGTCAGTGCGCAGGGATTACGCCATGGTGCAGTGCACAGCGAAACAGCCGCGAGTGAGACGCTGTCATGGCCGGCGACAGTGACCAAATAAGGGCGCGGCTCTCGCGAGCGGCCCACGGCACTCACGGTGCACGCGCCGAACCACTCCAGCTCCCGGCAGAAGAGGACACACCATGGCGACGCACCTCTGTGGGCCTCGGATGAGTAAAGATCGCAGCACGGCCGTCGCAGCGCCGCGCAACAAAATTGAAATCCTTTGACTGACAGCAGCTTCGAGGAGTCTCATGCCGCTGTGGGCCGTCCGGCACATCGGCAACCCCTGTAATTTCGATAACTGGGAGAGCAGATAGTGAAGATTGCCTGGCACCTGCCTGCAGCACTGTTGGCAGTCGCGCTCGTCTCCTCGTGTAACAGACACGCCGATCTGGTCTTGAGTCCGTTCAGCTGCGTCGAGAAAGCCACCGACGAGATTCGCCAGCTCGCATCGACACGCGACGCCCGATTCCAGGGAAAGGTGAAGGAGGACACCGCTCTTTGCCGGGGTGGCGAAGTCGCCGCGGCGCGGCGCCCCCTGCCCTGGGTCGATTGGGCCAATTACTTCGCAACAGGCGATGAGACCTCGAACTCATTTCTGCCCACACGCAACTTCCGCGGCGTCGGCGGCGCACTGGTTGATCTCGAGTACCAGCGCGCGGAACTCATCAAATTCAACCTCTTCGACAACAGCGGCACATTCGAGCAGTACCGTGGTACAGGGGGAGAGGACGGCGCAGCGCAGAAGACCTGGCCACAGATGCGACTGCCCGAAAGCGATCCGCACTTCAACGCGGTCGGCGGTGCCGGCGACCAGCTTTGCAAGGGCGCGCTGATACGCGCCCGGACACTCAACGGCATCTGCAATGACCTGACCAACCCGCTGATGGGCTCCACGGGCACCCTGTTCGCGCGTAACGTGCAATTTGAATCGACGTTCCCGGATCTGCAGCTCGATGCGCCCGCAGATGAGCGCGACCGGACAACGAACCGCAACGGCGGACGGATCTCCCTGCTGATCCCCGATCCCCAGGTGATCAGCCGCAAGCTTTTAACCCGCGAGCAGTCCAATCCGGCCGCCTGCAACGACGGTTACGGCAAGCCGGGATTCGCGAAGGATTCCCGCTGCGACTACAAGCCGGCGTCCTTCTTCAACGTACTGGCGGCCTTCTGGATCCAGTTCATGACCCACGACTGGTTCTCGCATCTCGACGAGGGCCACAATACCCCCGACTACATGAGCGTCGGCTGCTCGTCCCAGAAAGTGAATGGCGTCGAGATCGCGCTCACACCGGCAGACATCGCACACCTTGGCTGCCGTCCGTCCGACGCCATGGAAAGGGCGTACGTCGCGGACGCGGACCGTCCCGGCACGTTCATGTCCGGAAACAAGAGCTACTACGCGCGCGCGCCGAAGACATTTCGCAACACCAACACGGCATGGTGGGATGCGTCGCAGATCTACGGCTTCGATGCGCTGTCACGCGCACGCGTCAAGCGCGATCCACAGGACCCCGCCCGCTTGTTGATGGTGCAGATTCCCGGCGCGAACAAAGAAGGCGACAGCCAGGGCTATCTGCCGCTACTGCAGGACGCAGACCCCAAGAACCCGGACTGGGCGGGCCAGGAATCCGTCGCATTCGCCGACAATTGGACCATTGGCCTGAGCTTCCTCCACAACGTCTTTGCGCGCGAGCACAACCAGTTCGTGGACGAATTCCGGCGTCGTGCGAGCAAGACGCCCGACGCGGATTGCGGACTGCGCGACCCGGATGCGCCCGACCGCGTCGTCCGCTATCGCGACGTCACGCCGGAGGAGCTATTCGAGGTGGCGCGCCTGGTGATCGCGGCGGAGATCGCCAAGATTCACACCATAGAATGGACGACGCAGCTCCTGTACAACGAGCCGCTCTACCGCGGCATGAACGGCAACTGGAACGGGCTCCTGCAGAAGACCAGCTCTCTCTCGAGGGAGCTCGCGGATGTCGTCAGCCGGCTCAAAGCCAGCAACCAGTCGCTGGAGGCCAACCAGTACTACTCCATCCTCGCCGCCGGCCCGGGGATCTTCGGTCTGCAGAGCGCCGCGCCCGGCTGGAGCATGGCGGGCGATGAAAACCTGCGGAGGTTCGTGAATGGCGGCAGCAACCATTTCGGCTCGCCGTTCAACTTTCCGGAGGAATTTGTCACCGTCTATCGCCTGCACGCGCTCGTGCCTGACTTGATCGACTACCGCGTTCTCGACCGCGCCAACGAAATCATCAATGAGATCCCGGTTGTGGAAACGTTCCGGGGACACGCCACGCCGTTGATGCACGAGCGCGGACTTGCCAATTGGGGCCTGAGCATGGGCCGTCAGCGGCTCGGCGCGCTGGCGCTGCAAAACCACCCCCGGTTCCTGCAGAACCTGAAGATGAACCGGCTCCACAGTCCGACTCAAACCATCGACGTCGCCGCCCTGGACATACTGCGCGATCGCGAACGCGGGGTCCCGCGGTTCAACGAGTTCCGCCGCCAATACGGACTGCATCAGCTGACGAGCTTCGACGACTTCGTCAACGTGAATGACACGCCCGCCGCGAAAGCCGAGCAGGGCAAACTCGTCAAGGTGATGCGCGATGTCTACGGGCAACACATCTGCGACCGCACCAAGAAGATCACCTATGCGCAGCGCAACGATGACGGTACCGAGATCGACGATTGCCTCGGCAAGGCGGATCGCACCAAGGTTGACAACATCGAGGATCTCGACACCGTTGTGGGCTGGCTCGCAGAATCCACACGGCCGCATGGCTTTGCGATTTCCGAGACCCAGTTCGTGGTGTTCATCCTGAATGCTTCGCGCCGTCTCTACAGCGACCGCTTCTTTACGTCGAGCTTCCGCCCTGACTTCTATACCCAGCTGGGGGTCGACTGGGTCAACAATAACGGGCCCGTCGCCATGCATGGAACAACCTCGATCAACGGCCACGCCAACGAGCCCGTGTCCCCGTTCAAGCGCGTACTGCTGCGAACTGTTCCCGAGCTCAAATCGGAACTCACACCCGTGGCGAATGCCTTCGATCCGTGGGCGCGCGATCGTGGGCAGTACTACTCGCTCGACTGGAAACCCCGCCCCGGCGCGGAAGCCGATCCTGCATTTGCGGTCAAATGATGCCGCCCGGTTGCAATGCGGCTCCGTTAGCCCGCGCATCCCCCGCGGCGCCGCGGCCGCCGCCGTCAACCGGTATCGTCGACCTGATGCGTCTGGGTAGCGCCGTTCTGGTCGAAGGCGCGCGACATCCACTCGAGTTCAGCCTGGAAGGGGTGTTTCGGGCATGGGCGAGGCGCACGGCCGCGCGTCTGCAGAGCGAGAATCTGGTCGTCAACTTCGGCGTGAAAAAAGTGCTGCTCGTCGGGTCTTCCGAGCTGTCAAGGTACATTCTCAGCCAGTTCCCAAGTCGCGACGGATTCTCGACCGGGTCCCTGAAACGCTCGGCCATGGCGTTCCTGGCTGCGCGCGCGCTCACCATCAGCGACGACGATGACTGGCGTCGGCGACGCGCATTCAACGAAGCCGTACTCGAGCCGGACCGCCGGCATGAGCTCGAACCGGAATTTGTTCGCGCGACTGTGAAGGCGTTCGCCTCCTCGGTCGCAAGTGTCGCGGAGCTGCGGGCCGCCATGGGCCGGACGATGCTCGCGATCGTTTTTGGCGGCAGCGCGCCGCCGCGGCTGGTAGATGACATCGAGCAGCTGTTCCAACTCGTGCAGAATCCGATCAAGCGTGTGCTTACCGCTCCGTGGGCCTACCTGCGCCGGGCGAGGTTCTACAACGCACTGCGCACGCTCTGGATGGCGCCCGGCACTGACGCCACTCCCAGCCTGCTCCGTATCGCGCGCCGCGGGGCGGCAGAGCTCGACAGCACCGAGTTGCTCGAGCAGATCCCACACTGGATGTTCACCTTTACCGGATCAGGGACGGATCTGCTGACGCGTGCGCTCGCTCTCATCAGTTCCGACCCGGCCGTCCGCGTGCGCGTGCTGGCGGAAATACGAGCGGCAAGGCCGTTCGACGACGGATGCAACGTCGCTGCGCTGCCGCTTCTCGAGGGCTGCCTCTTGGAGGCTGCGCATCTCTACCCACCCGTGACGCGCACGTTTCGTTGCGCATTGGCAGGCGCCACGGTGGGTGACGTCCGCATTCCACCCGGCCTGGAAATCATGCAGCTGCTCGTGCCGCTCACAACCGACGGTGTTGACGTGGATACCCAATCGCGATCCTTCAACCCCGATCGCTGGATGCGGGCCGAGCCTCCGCTGTGTTCATTCGATCCATTTCTCGGCGGCGTGCGGCGCTGCCCGGGCCAGAGCCTCATCCTGCTGGTCTGCAAGGTCGCGCTGGCCCGTCTGCTCGTGGAGCAGCGACTGGTGGTCGATGCCCCCGGAATCAACGCCGGGTCGCTGCCTGTCGTGTTCCCGCGCCGCGGGCTGCATTTTCAGCCGGACTGAGGGCAGAGGTCCCGGCATGAGTGCGCACAGTAACGGTCGCTGGATGGCGGCGGACGTCGATCGAATCGCGGCCGACGTGGCGACGATACCGGGCTTCACGAATCCAACCGCCGAGGAGATGGCAATGGCATACGACGTACCCCAGCTGCTAGCGATGTCCCAGGGCCAGCTCGACGATCTGTTCCGTGCGAGCCCGCCGGGCGACATTCCGAACGGCTCCGCCGCCGGCACGGCGATTATCGCACCGGGAACCAAATACTGTGAGCCGATTGCACAGATCATCAATCACTTTGGCTGGCAGGGGAAAGTCTTCGACGCCAAGAGCAGCACGCTCAAGAACCGCATCCTGGCGTTCGGCATAGAGGCGATCATCGCCAAGGTCTACAAGGGCCCGAGCTGGCTCGACGGCAAGGAGTGCATCGTTCTGGACTACTCGGAGACTTCCCTCATCGCGCAGTGGATACGCGACGAGATCCGCCTGATCGGCCCCGGGATCTACCTCGGCAAGGTCTACTGGGCAAAGGAGCGCCTGATCGACTTCTGTCTCCAGTTCTGATGTCGTGACGCCCCAGTCGCAATTCACGGTCGTCGCGCCTGTGCGCGCCGGACGCGAAGACGCGCTGCGCAAGCTCCTGGCGTCGATGACGTCACAGCCGGGCGTGGCCGACCCGTGCAACTCGCTGCTGCCGTTCGGCCAGTTCGGGCAGTTGCATTTCGCGCGCCTGGTGCTGCTCAAGGATCCGACGCTCGGCGACATCGAAGCGTACGGGCTGCCGCGACCGCAATGGCCGGTGTACCTCGCGTTCGTCGGCGATTGCGACGGGCCAGCGCGGAAGTGTCTCGCCGAGCTCGCCGGGCGGGCCGCACCCGGACTGTGCGCCATCTTCGAACACTGCGCAGACTTCAACGGCCCGCTCCTCCCCTGGATGCTCGCACATGACCAGCCCATCGCAGCCAGCTATGTGAACTGGGAGGGCCGCACGGTCGTGCAGATCAGAGAGGAGAGCGCCCTGCAGCAGGCGCTGGCAGTCAAGGTCAACCGCACACCCGTCGCCTACCCGGCGGACGCGCAGCAGCGCCGACGCGAGTTGATTGCCTACGTGCTCTCGGAGCAGGCGGCCGGACGGCTGCCGCTGACACTGCCACCGCCGACGCCGCTCCGGTGGCGACTCGCTCAAATCGCGAATGCCATCTTCGTTTCCCTGGTTGGGGTCATTGCGCTGCCCTTCTTCATCGTGTTGCTGCCATTCCTAGTCATTCAGTTGCGACGCCTCGAGACCACGGACCCGGAGATCTGCCCTCCTCCGGATCCCGCCGCGCTTCTCGAGTTGCAGCAGATCGAGGACTACGACGTCACGAATCAGTACACCGCGCTCGGCTCCGTGAAGCCCGGGTGGTTCCGCCTTGGACTCCTGACCCTCGTGCTCGTCGCCATTCAGTTCGCCAGCCGCCATGTCTTCACCCGCGGCTATCTGGCGCGCGTGCAGACGATTCACTTCGCGCGCTGGGTGTTCCTCGATGGCAAGACCCGCGTCATGTTCACCAGCAACTACGATGGCGGACACCAGGCGTACATGGATGACTTCATCAACAAAGTCGCCTGGGGTCTGAACATCGTGTTCAGCAATGGCCTCGGCTGGCCGCGCACCGATTGGCTCATCACTCGCGGTGCGCGCCGCGAGCTGCCGTTCAAGTTGTACCAGCGACGACATCAGCTCCCGACCCAGGTCTGGTACAAGGCGTACCCCGGCCTCACGTTGATCGATCTCACCCGCAACGCCCGCATCCGGCAAGGACTGGAGCAGTCCCGGATGAGTGACGGCGAGGCCCTGGCATGGCTGAGGCTCCTGTGAAGGCACCGGTTGCGGGTACGACGGTCGAGCTGGACGACATCCAGGGACTCGTGCGCTTCGCGTACAAGCATCACACCGAGGCGATGTTTCTGCTGCTGCGCATCAGGGACCCTGGCGCTGCACGCGCGTGGTTCGCGCACGTCGCGGTCACGACTGCGAGGACTCTGGACCCGGTCCCCATCACGGCACTGCAGGTCGCAGTGACCAGCGAGGGCCTGCGGGCGCTCGGTGTACGCGACGGGATCATCGAGGCCTTCTCCCCGGAATTCGTCAGCGGCATGGCGGGAGACATGAGCCGCTCGAGGCGCCTGGGCGATCAGGGCGCAAACGATCCGTCCCGGTGGCTGTGGGGAGCGGCCAACCGCATGCCCCATGTCGCAGTATTGCTCTACGCGCTGCCCGGCCGGCTGGGAGAACTGCAGCAGTCGGTCGAGGCGCAACTGCAGACCGGCTTCGAGCTCATCCAGAGGCTTGGCACCTCCGACATGGGCGGGATCGAGCATTTTGGTTTTGTCGATGGGATCTCGCAGCCTGAGCTCGACTGGCAGCGGCAACGGCCCGCACGGGATGCGACCCAGGCGGCCTACCAAACCTTAAGCTGCCTTGGGGAATTCCTGCTGGGTTACCCGAACGAGTACGGGCTGTACACCACGCGACCCTTGGTCGATCCCTCAGGGGATTCCCTCGCAATCCTGCCACGGGCCGAGGACGCACCGGAGAGCTCCGATCTCGGGCGCAACGGCACCTACCTCGTCATCCGGCAGCTGCGGCAGGACGTGTACATGTTCTGGCAGGCACTCGACCGCTACGCCGGTGGCGCGGCGAGCACACGTGAGCACCTCGCGAGCGCGATGGTCGGCCGGAGGCTCAACGGAGCGCCTCTGGTCAAAGCAGAAGCACCCTCCCCGGCCTCGGGCCCCGGCGCCCCGCAGGCGGCTCTGAATGACTTTAATTACCTCTCCGATCCGCTGGGGACATGTTGTCCACTCGGTGCCCACATCCGGCGAAGCAACCCGCGTAACGCCGACTTGCCCCCGGGAGGTGCGGGGATCGTGTCCCTGCTGATGCGCACACTGGGATTCAACGCTGGGGCGCGCGAGCTGGATTTCGTTGCGTCCACACGTTTTCATCGCCTGCTGCGGCGCGGCCGCGAATACGGGGTCGCCGTAACCCCCGCGCAGGTGCTCGCGGGTCAACCGGTCCCAGGGGAGCGCGGACTGCAGTTCATCTGCCTCGGCGCCAACATCCAGCGCCAGTTCGAATTCGTACAGAGCGCCTGGATCATGAATGCAAAGTTCGACGGCATGCGCGACGAAGCCGACCCTCTCCTCGGCAATCGCCTGCCGACCGCCGCGGGTATGTCCACCGACTGCTTCTCCCTGCCACAGTTCAACGGGCCCCACGAGCGCCTGACCGGTCTTCCGCAGTTCGTGACGGTGTTGGGAGGGGCGTATTTCTTTCTCCCGGGGATCCGGGCGCTGCGCTTCCTGTCAGGAGCACACGCATGAATGCCGCAATGGATTCCAATAACAGCCGGCCAGTTCCGCCAGCGAACACGGGCTCCGCGTTCAAAAACTGGCTGTCGAATATGTCGCTCAAGATCGTGCACTTCGAGCGGCGCTTCGATCCGTGGTTTAGACCCGCGTTCGACGCCACGCTGCGCGACCCCCTCGCGCGCTGGGTGACGGCGCTGATCAACCGCCAGCGTCAGAATGAAGATCTCAAGATCGCCGAAGAGCGGCCCATTCCGCGGGAGGAAGAATTCGTCGACTCCATCGTCAGCACCTTCCGCGCACAGATGTCCGGACTATGGAAGCCCGGCGGATTCGAGCGCGGCGGCAACACCAAGACACACGGCATCGTGCGTGCCGAGTTCATCGTGAACGAGGGGCTGGCGCCGCACTTCCGCCATGGCATCTTCGCCGAACCACGCGCCTATCGTGCCTGGGTCCGCTTCTCGGGACCGGGTCCCTACATCACCCCCGACATCGACGATGTGGGATTCATGAGCATTTCCGTCAAGCTCATGAACGTGGCGGGGCCGAAACTGATGGAAGAGGAAAAGTTCACCCAGGATTTCTTCGGCGTCTCGACACCGACTTTCGTGACCCCCGACGTTCGCGCCAATGCCCAACTCCAGCGTGCAAGCCTGCAGAACGCCCCGACGTTCTACTTCATCAACTTCCATGATTCGCACCTGCTGGACTTCATCATGCAGGGCCTTTGGATCAAGACCCAGAGCAGTCCGTTCGAGGCGCCCTATTTCAGCTGTGTGCCGTACCTGCTGGGTGAAGGCCAGGCCATGCAGTACTCGTTCTGGCCCAAGTGGGCGAAGCGGACACCGATACCGCGCCTGCCGCTGCGACCGCCGGACAACTACCTGCGCCAGGCAATGGTTCGGGCATTGAATGCAGGCGATGTCGAGATCGACTTTCGCGTGCAGCTGCAGACCGATCCGTTCCTGATGCCGATTGAGAACGCCGCGGTTCTTTGGCCGGAGCGGCTTTCGCCACGCGTCTCGGTGGCAACGATCCGTATCCCGAAGCAAGCCTTCGACTCGCCGAGCCAGATTAACTTCGAAAAGAAGCTCTCCTATAACCCATGGCATTGCATCCCCGAGCATCGGCCGCTCGGCAATCAAAGCCGTGCGCGCAATAAGATGTACCTGGCGCTGTCGACCTTTCGGCACGAGATGAACGGAATACCGCACTACGAACCGACGGGTGACGAGGTATTTCCACGGTAAGCGAAGGAAGCGTGCACCGCGGCTACTAGCACGCTCCTCCGACAGCGTGCCCTAAACGGCTGCGTCGTTATGATCCGCGCTGCGCCTGGCGTCGCGCCGCCGCCGTCAGCTGCGCCGCGAATGTTTCCGCCCGCAGGATGCCCTAAATACCTAGAAACAGAGAGGCGTGATTACCTGGAGACGGCAACCATGGCGACTCCGTCCGAAAAACTGGCTGACTCACTCGCTGTACTAAAAACATAACAGGATCAGCAGGTTATTGCCATCCGCTCCGAACAGCTGAGGCGCAACCACCGGGAGGGAGCGCCTGCTCAAGAACGTGGGAGGGCTACAGCGAGGCGGACCACGAGAGCTATTTCGCCAAATCATTGTCCGCGCTGCGGCGCGCTGCAGGAGGACATGCATCTGGAGCGGCCCCGTACCCATGCGCAGCAGCCCGTCGATCTGGCGCGCAGCGCGCGTGGGTACCCCGACGGGCACACTCCGACCCTCACCCTGTTACGGTGATCTGGGCTCGAACAATATCTGTTGCTGCAACGCGCACTATCTCACTCTCGTGTCGGAATCACTTGACTCGCATTGATCAGGTAAACGGTCTATTCCGAATCACTCGCGAATGAACTTGGGACCTCATTGCTGAGACGACGGGGGGGTCTCCTACAGTAGAATGTAAGGTCTGACTCGCTCATGGCGGGCGGCGCGCGGGCGGTTGCTCTCGCTACGAATCTGAGCGTTGACCGCGACGACTACCTGCCGGCGGACAGAGGATGCTTGACACGGGCGAGCGGCCCCGCACGGCTCGAATGCCGTCTTCGCCGCGACCGTAACGCTCGTTTACGGGTGAATCGATGAGCTCCCGCCAGGACAAACAAGGCAGCTTCCCGAACCCGCTTGCCATCCTGCTGGTTCTGGTCGGGGTGACCTCAGCCGGAGCGTGGCTTGTGCGCACACCGGAGCCGAGCCCTGATCGTTCTCGAACACCTTCCACTTCACCGCAACCGCGGCTCAAAACCGAGGCGGCGGCGATCGTTGCCGAAATTCCGCCGTCACCGGTTCTGCGTCCGCTGTCACTGGTCGCGAACGCCATCGGACCCGAGCCGCTCTTCTGGCTCAAGCATCCCGGCCTGCCCGAACTGTCCGACACCTATGCAGCAGTTGTTCAAACGCCGAGACCTGATGCATGCATGAGCGGAGGGGCAAGCCCCGTCACCACCGGACCGTCGCCGTTCGATCGCCCTCGTCTCACTGTTGCGGAGTGCACGCTCATCGCAGAGGTGAGGGACCGCGCCGCCGCACGACACATCAGCGTCGGCATCGTGATCGCGACGCTGCCCGATTGGGTAGACTCGAATCTGCAGTGGATGTTCGACCCGATGCTTGACGCGCTGCAAGCCGCGGCCGCCGAGATGCACTATTCGTTGAGCGGGTTCGATCTGGTCGACGTGGAGCCTGCCGCCGCCGACGTGCAACCGAAGGGCTCGGTGTGGCCATATTCCAAAGTCCACGAGCTGACGCCCGGCGCGCTCCTATTCCGTCGCACGGACCTCGAGTCCGGCTCTGATCCCACACTCCTTTTAGTTCTGCTTGTCGGCGAAACTGCGACCGGAGGGGTTCACGCCGCCGCTCTTGCGACGGCACTCGACCTATCACTGCAGTGGAACAAACCTTTCACTCCGCAAGCAGAGGACTCCATCTGGAACGCGGGTGCCGTCCGCATTCTTGGCCCCACGTATTCTGGATCTGCACCGTCGCTCGATCTCGCGCTTCGGGATGCCGCCGCGCGACACCGACTGGCTGCGGGGTCACGCGCGTGGTTCGACCTAGTGACCGGCAGCGCGACGAGCACTAACAATCCGAAGATACTAGAGCAGTCCGGCCTCGCGACCTTTCGCGCCACGACGCGCTCCGACCCGGAGGCGCTCGCAGCCATCGCACGTTATCTCGGTCGCACGGACCAGGGCTGGCAATGTGGACTACACGTCGGCTTACTCGTAGAAGCCAACACCGCTTGGGGGAGCAATGTCCGGACGCCGAATAGTGCCGAGCCGGCTGCCTGCGAGAGCTGTATCGCAGACCCGGAAGGCTACGATCAGCATCCCAGGCTCGGTCAGGACCCTTTGCCGTGCGCGACCGTCGCACACTTTCCCCTACACATCTCCCGCCTTCGGGCCCAGCTGCAGCGTGCTCAAGCGGCGACACCGACGCCGCTCGCGCCTCGAGCACCTGAGGTATCGCTGAATCTGGGTGAGGGCCTGCTGCCTACCGACCGCTTGCCCGAGGAGACACCTGAACTGACGGCCGCCACTGTTGAGACCATGGTGTCGGGCCTGTTCGATGTTCTCAACGACCGGCAGATCTCAGCGATCGGCGTGCTGGCAACCGACAAGCGCGATCACGTCTATCTCGCGCAGGAGATTGCCCTGCATCGCCCCAATATCCTCCCGTTCACTCTCGAGAGCAGCCTCGTATACCTGCACCCGGATGCGGCGGGGTTCGTACGCGGGACCGTCATCGCGTCCACTTACCCCTTGAACCCGCGCACCCAGCAGTGGACTCAGCCATCCACGCTCTCTTCGCACCAGTTCGGTGGCTCGCCCGCCCAGGGCGTGTTCAACGCGCTGGCCCTCCTACTCGGCCACCCAGAGATAACGGTCGACTACAACAGTCCGCGCGCGCCAAGCGAGCGACGCATCGCGCGCGCAAAACACAGGCGGTGCGGTGAGGGCGACCCGGACATTGATGCCGAGTGCTCGCCCGCCGTCTGGCTTAGTGTCGTCGGTCGCCATGTGTTGCTTCCCCTGGCCGTTTCTCGCGGCACCGGCTGCTCCACCCCGAGGGCAGGCGCGCGCCCTTACGTGTCGTGCAAGCCAAACGGGCAAGCGGTGGCTTCTCAAGGTGCTTTTCTTGATGAATATCTGAACTCGCATCATCTGCCGTTCGTTGAGACCGTGGCGCTTCTTCTCACTCTTTTTATCGCTCAGATATGGTATTGGCGCTGGACTGCCGAGCGCGCGGCTGCCTATGCAAATCAAGAGTGGTCGGAGCGCTTCGCATGGAAGCAAGTATTTGCGATGTCGCATCACGCCGCGCATGGGGTGCAGGCCGCAGCCGCCTGTGGCGCGGAGCGCTCTGCCGGACTTGCAGCAATGTGGGGCGCGACCGTGGCGCTCCTGTTATGGGCGCTGAAAGTCGCTGCTATCTACACCTCTAACGCCATTGGCCTCACGCTTGAGTATGCAAAGTACGGTGTCTGGGCCTGCGCGGCATGCGGTCTCTCGTACGTCCTCTGGAGTCTCACCCGCGCCTTCTGGCCCAGAGCGCCACACGGTCGGGTTGGCGTCGCGCGCGCAGGACTTGTTGTCTTTACTGCAGCTGTCTTCGCAGTCCTCATGGCGCTCACGCCTCCACACACCAGTTGGCTGTTAGGGCGGGTCATGGCCGGCGTAGCATTCCTCGCGGCCGTGGTTGCAGTCTTCGGCGACATAGGTGCCCGTCGAGACGCTCTCGCGCGATGGCGCAGGCTTCCCGCGCTGCTCGGGGTAGGCGCGTTTGTCGCCGAGCTGACGGATCTCGTCATCGACCACTGGGAGCCGGTGGAGGCGCTTCTGTTTGCAGATCGAGCCACCGATCTGGGAAGCTTGGTTTCGCCCACAGCTTGCATCGTTGCGGTCTGTGTAGCGCTCTTCTGGTGGGGGACCTGGAACCTCCACCGAACGTACCTCGGCTTATTGCCAGGGAGTGCCGTCGGCATTGGCGCTCTGCTCGAGCAAAGTGCCCGCAGCGCCGCGATCGATCCCAAGGAGGTATTAGGTTCCTCGGAGCAAGAGATGGGCCTGGGCGTCGTGCCAGTCACCATCTGCCTCCTGTTGGCGCTTTTCTACGGACGGTTCTACGTGGGTACCGTGGACGGGCGTGCATTCAGCGCTTTCGTTCTTTTTGGGCCGCTGTGTGTAGCCGCCGTGATCGGCCACACGCTCACTCATTCCGCACGGCTAGGTCGAGCGGTGTTGCGTGCGCTTGATGCACTGGAGCACCACCCCGAAATCCAGGCTTTTCAAGCAGTCGGAAAGACTGCCTTTCCCTGGCATATCTCGTTCAAAGAGCCGCGCTTCTATCAGCTCGCGCCCCTGTTTGCCTCCATGGAACGAGCGCGCCGGCTCCTTTCACAAGTGCCGGCCGACGACACAGCGCACCAGCGCGTCCGCCCCGGAGAACTGGCCTCCGAGATCGGCGACAGTCTAGGGCAGTTGCGCGGGCGGCATCCGGGTGAAAAGGCCAACTCCTTGCTCTCGCGCAATGACTGGCAAGCAATCGACGACATCCTGAAGCGTTTTGTGTCGATCCTTGACGTCACGCGCTGGCACACAGACTGCGAAAACGCCAGGGGCGAGGGTCCCTTGGGGACCGCGCTCGAACAAATGGAGAATGCCGTATTCTTTCATGCAGCGATCGTGCTGCGGGGCGTGCTTACCCGCCTCGTCTCGGGCTTCACAATCGTCTTCGGCGCGCTGCTGCTTCTGCTCGCCGGCCACCTTCTCTACTCATTCCAGGGCCGTGTTTACTGGCTCTCATTGGACGCGGTCGCTATCGCTCTCACTACGTTGATAGCCGTGCGACTACTCGTCGCACTCGAGCGCGATACAGTCATGAGTTACATATGGAGAACCACGCCCGGACAGATCTCCCTATTTGGCGGTCTCACCTGGCGCGTGGTGGCGTATGCGGCCATCTCGCTAGGCACGGGGTTCATTGTTTTCTTCCCGGAACTCGCGGGTCGCATGAGCGACTGGCTTACTTCCGCGCGGAGCATGCTCCACTAGCCCGCCGGTGACGCCCTTGGCCAAGAAGGCACGCAGGGTCCGGTCGCCGACCTGGCCGCAGAGGTTGCGGGCGTCGTCCCGCCGGCCCGCCGCCTGTAACGCGCGCCTTCGCGCTACACTGAAGAGGGGCCAAGCTACGCAGGCTCACCTTCGGGGACAGGTCCCTCTGCGATCAAGCCGGACGTGTGCGTGATCAGGAAACAACAAGTAACGTCGATCGGGGAAAGCGGCGGGTCTCACCAGCGTGTGGTTCAGGTCCGATGGATCTCACTGATCGGCCTTGCCTTGTGTGCCTCCCTCATTGAGGCCAAACGCACCAGCGCGGGTTTCGCTGGCCTCGTGTCGGTTGCCGACGGCGAACCGTTCACGATAGTACGACACGATACGCTGATGACCGGCTCTAAAGGCGCGCCTTTGCTTGCCGGAGACTTGGTCGAAACAGGTCCGCGTGCGTTGCTGGTGGTTGCAGGGTCGGAGGGGAATCTGATCGGACTAGGCCCGTCCACCGACGTCTACTTTATCGAGCGCGCGGAGGTTACCACCCTGTTTGTGCTCAAGGGCTGGGTGAAGGCGGATGTCAAATCGGGGCCGCCGATACGGATCTTGGGAACACGCCTGGGCATACAAGGCCATGAGGCGGTTATGCTGTTCAGCGCCGACGAGCGATCCAATGCGGTCTTCGCTGAGCAGGGTGCCACAACGATCGTGCTGCCCGAGGCTGCCGCCACCCGTGTCGGCAAAGAGACCGGGGCGAACCATTTCTTTCGGCGCGAGGATTGGCTTGACGTGGTCCCGCAGCTGTCGCCGCCGGTCGAATTCCTCGACAAGATGCCGGCTGCATTCCGCGATCCCCTTCCTGGATTCATCAAGCTGCCAGAGACCGTCCCACCACGAGTGGTTCGCTCCGTTAGCTATTCGGACATCCGAACCTGGTTAACGATACCGCGTGAGTGGCGCGGCGGCTTCATCGGGCGATTTCGCGGTCGCCTCAAGGATCCGGCGTTCTTTGCAGCCATGGATGCGCACCAAGCTCTCTTTCCCGAATGGAAACCGATCCTGCATCCGCCGGCAGCCTCAACCGATGAGTCGCGATCCGAAGGCAAGTCCGCTGCGGACAAATCAGAACCTCAACAACGCGATGAACCGCGATGAGACTCCTTCTCAAAATCAATGTCGTCCTGATAGTCGTGTCCCTCATAGGCCTGGCGGTGAGTTACCGAGTCGCCGATCGGCTGCTGCACGAAAATGCACGCCGTGAAGTTCAGGGAAACGCACGGCTGCTGGTGGAGTCCGCGCTGGCGGTGCGCTTGTACACCAACAGACAGATCAGTCCGCTCCTGAAGACTCAGTCGCGTTACGGGTTTCTACCGCAACGAGTCGCCGCTTACTCGGCCAATGAATACTTCAGGAATCTCCGCCAGAAATTTCCCGACTATACTTACCGGGAAGCCACGCTCAATCCGACGAACCCGCTCGACCGCGCCGATGACTGGGAAGCGGATGTGGTACGCCACCTGCGAGATAACGCCGATGTCAAGGAGCTGATCGGTGAGCGGGACACCCCAATCGGCAAGACTCTCTACCTGGCGCGCCCGCTACGGGTCGTCGATCAAACCTGTCTCGAATGCCACAGCAGTGTCAACGCGGCACCGCAGAGCATGCTCGACAAATATGGCACCGCCAACGGATTTGGTTGGCAGCTCAACGATGTCGTTGCGGCACAAATTGTCAGCGTGCCCTACGCCGTGCCGGTGCGGCACGCGGAGGCGCTGCTGAGCAGCTTCGTATACGTACTCCTGGGACTGTTTCTGTTTCTGTTCGTAGTCGGCAATATCCTGATGACCACGCTAGTCGTGCGACCGGTCCTCAAACTGTCCGCTATCGCTGATCAAGTGAGCAAGGGACACATGGACGCACCAGAGTTTCCGGCCAAGGGTGGTGGTGATGAGATCGCCGAACTTGGGTTGTCCTTCAATCGACTGCGGATCAGCCTCAGGAAGGCATTAGCAGCCTTGCGTGAGGGACCTTAGTCAGGTTGGCGCAGCCATTGGCAACCACTGATGAACTTGCGCCGGTCTGTCTCGGAATCGATCTGTCCGCCAAGCGTCTGAAGTAGCGCATCGACGGTGGAGGCGGTAGCCGCGGCTCGGTGCACGGCTACTTCGGCGAACGGCCCGATGTACACCGCCAGCGTCGATTCCAGGCGGCGAAGATTCGCGGGTTCGATCATCAGGCGTGGGTGCATCGTGCTGAGATGGGGTTCGCCGGCGGGCCACGCCGGATCAGACACCGGTGGCGGCGGATTGGAGGGCAACGCCAGCCGCGTGTTAATGCAGGTACACAACCTCTCGTAGTGAGGGTCCATGGGCGGAGGAAAGGCATTCAACCACTGATGGCCACCCAGGTAGTATTCGAGGGCAGCCGAGGGCGCGATGTCTGCGATACGAAACGGCACGATCCAAACTCCCCGGTGTATGGCGAGCATCACCTCGCGGCGCACCGAGGGCGAGTTATTGGCGCTGGGCGAAAAAAGCAGCACCATCACCTTACATACCGTGATGGCGTCGACGATCTCCGCAGCCCAATCCGTTCCGCCCTGCACATTGCGTGGAGCAATCCAGCACTCGATGCCATGGGCCTCGACGTGCGAAACCAGTTCGTACGCCGCGTCCTGATCGGACTTCGTGCAGTAGCTGACGAAAACGTCGCCGCGCGGCATGGTTCAGATCCCCGCACCGAGCCCTGCCGCCGTACACACCGGATGCTTGGTGCTTGGTATCGCTTAGCAGCATGCGCCGAGCATCCGGCGCGCCACAAGGCACAGGGGCCGTCGTGCGAGGGTATTGTGACGGGGTAGGCCGGCCGGCACAAACCGCCGCATGATTGCCCCTGGCACTGTCCTGAGTGAGGGATTCGCCTCCCGGGTTTCCCCTTCCCAAGCCCTTGATTCATCTATCTCGGGACCTACCAAGCACGCTTTACCCCCTGCTTTTCACAGCCGCAGCGGACTGGTGCTTTCAGCTCCGTCGACGTCCCCTCACAGAACGTATCGAGCGTCATAGTGAGTCTTGAGAAAGCCCCGCATCTCCTGGTATGAGGCGCGTTCCGCATCACACATGATCTTTAGTTTCTCTCTCGGATCCAGTTCTTTGTCAAAGCGCCGCAGCAATGACAACATCGCAGAGCGATAGCGTATATAACGCTCAACCTCCCGAGCCGGTTGCAAGCCCTCCTCGACGGTGCGCACTGCAACGACGCCCACAAATAGCCCAATGACCAGGACATGGGCGGTCGCCAGAATAACGTTTTGATCAGCCGGTGACAGGGAAAGGCCGAGTTGGGGACCAAAACCTAACAAAGCAACGAGCGCGAGATTGGCAACAAACCCAACGAGAATGAAAACAAGAGCAACGTTTCGCAACACCTCCAGTTGGCGGGTTGCGGAGGTCGAAAAGATGCGCTGGTCCGCTCCAAGCCGGTAGTTGGCGTACTGAATTTGATGCTCGAAGCGCAGCAACCGGTACGCTAAAAACACCTTCTGCAGTGACGTATCCGAGCCTGATAGATCGTGATCCCAGTTGCCGTCGGGATGCAGCAAGAAGTCCTCCTCGTCGTCGTCATCCAGGACGGCGCGTAGTCTTGCCGACAAGTGCCCTTCGTACTGTAATCGAAACTCCGCGAGCCATCCGCGCCGCTCTTCAATGAATCGACGCTGTGCGGCACCACCGCGAGTCGACGCGAGAACCGCTGGTAACCGGTACACTAGCGTCTGAAAGTGAAATTGCCTCAGGCTCTCCGTCATCAGTCGACTGCACAACCAGACCCTTTTGGTTTCCCCGCTGAGCGTTCCGAACCAGCCGAGCAGAAGACTGACTGCTCCGAGGGCCGCACACACTACCGCAAGAGTGCGCGGCCAATTGTCCTGTGCCACGGAGGCGCCAAAAAGAGCGACAGCGCCAAGACCTATTGCGACGAATCCGATTAGACTTCGACGGCGCTTTGCGAGGTTGGCAGGAATGTCATGGCTCAAGAACAGCTCGCGCAGTTCCGGGAAGTCAATGATATGGAGCACCTCTGGAAAGATGTTCCGTGCCAGCTCGCGATCGCGTGCACCGGAACACAGATCGTCGTTGAACTGCTGAGATGGACTGCTCATGAGTTTTTCCGCTCACAGATCATATCGTTCCAACCTTGGATATCGGCGCGCGCTTCACCAGTCAACATGCAGTGAGCTAAAGGCTCTACCAATGCCGGATGACGGTTAGACGTGATTTGACTCCGGGATGCCTCGCTCGCGGCTCGAATTGCAACCAAACGGTGGGCACGGTAAAGCTCTTCCAGCTGAGTAGCTAACGAGGGCGATGTCTCGACAGCTGTCCGAATCTGATGCAGCTGTGCGGCATCTGCGTGAGCTCCAAAGTCTTCAACCATAGGCTTCAGGAAGGGCGTTGCTGTTAGCGTAGCCAAATACGGTCTTATACGATCGTCCGTGATGTTGGAGTATCCACCGGAAACCAGCGCGAGCAGCAGGCGACCGCTCCAAGTTCTTGAATTCATGGCTGGCCTGGCGCGAATTCGAGCTCGAGTCGTTCGATGGTAGCGCGATCCAGCATGCCCCCGCGGTACGACTCTAGCAACCGTATCGCAGGCGTACGCGCGAACTTCCCCAAGGTCCTCAACAGCGCCAAGGCTGGGGCGTTGGTCGGGTCGAGCGTAAGACTGTGCTCAAGATCGCGCAAAGCATCCGTCGCGTGGGCGCGCGAACCGAGGAGAATCAGAGAGCTGAATGCGTATGCATTTGGGGTCACAGGGGGTCTGCTGCAGCGCGTTGTCGGCGTCAGCGATCGCGGCCTCCGCGGCTTGCTGCGGTCCAAAGTTGACTGCCGCAACCCTTGCGCCCGGCAAGATACTGGTACGCGATTGCAAGCATGACGTTGTCTTCGCGGCCTTCGGCACCGTTCCCGCCCCGGCGAAGAACGTCGCACGGCTGACCCCATGGCTCCTCGTCAGTTCAGCGCGACTTCGCCCTCCAAATAACAGCGGCTTCGTTGGCTTGTGACTTATCAATCAACTCCCTCCAGTACGCTGGAAAGTCTCTCAGTGACGCGAGGATAGCTCGTTCGAATTCGGCGAAGCCGCGCGCAACTAGCTCGCCAATCGCGACCTGCTCTCCTGAAAACTTCTTCAAAACGAGATAATTCTCGTCGGAGGTAACCTTGTTGATCTTCACTCCTTCGATTTCATCCACTTCGAACAGTTGTAACAAAACATTGTGACTTCCATCGCGAACCACGATTCCCTCGGCGCTGAGGGTGATCGATTGCTCTTTTCTAAACACTCGGGTGACTCGAACAAATATCTTGCCAACCTTACCTAGTAACACTGTCATACGCCCCTTCTCCTGCCTCGTGCCCGAAGTACCCACCGAGCGCACTCCCGATCAGGCCACCGGCAGGAACAGTTACTGGCGCGAAAGGACCGCCCAGTGCTCCGATTGCAGCTCCTACCTCTCCACCAGCTAAGCCGCCACCAACGCCTCCGGCAACCGCCGCGGCCGCTCGAGGCTTGTTCTCAGCGGTCGCTATCACTATCCCCCCAGTAACAATGCCCGCGACGGCTGACGCTTTGCCAAGCTTGCACAGTGTTCGGGCCGTCTCATTTGCCGCGACGCTAGTGCGGTTCGCTGTACCGCCGGAGCCCTCCTTCGGACCCAACCCGGGACGTTTCGCCTCTACGACCGCGCGAACCTCTCGTGGAGTGCTTGCGCGAGCCTCTGCTTTCGCAGCTGTCCGTCCCGCAGTGTCCGAGGGGTCCAGCTTACTTACACGAAACGCTCAGGCATTGAAGCTGCTGCACTGCCGCGTCTTGCTTTCCCCTGACCGGACTAAAGCGAACCACGCCGACACTTCCGCCCTGACCGGATGCGACCCGGCGCTCTTTTTCAGCGGCTCAGCAGTTGCCGTGGGATTACCACGCTCATGCGTACAGTAACCATCTAGGGGTGCGTGCTCCGCCTGTTACGCGAGGTGCCGGTGCCGGGATGGTTTGGCCCGGGTGAGCCGGTGGGAACAAGAAGTCCAGGGGCACGCCACCTTTTGGGGGTCCAAAGTCAGCTCCTCTAGGCGGAGTTTCACTATGAAAGTGCTTCTCGTGCACGGCGTAGGGCATTCGGAGGCGAATCCGAACTACTACGAGCCGTGGAAGACTGCGATCGCGGCAAATCTTAAGGCGCGGGGATGCGAGGAGCCAATCGAATTCGACGGGCTGCTTTACGATGATTTGTTCTTGCAGCACAACGACTCGCCGGGAGTTTACGCGCTGGCTATCGCAGAGCTTTTGGGCTCGGCGGCAGTGCACAGCATCGTAGATCCGATCGAGAATCTGTTCCGACCCTCGAGAGACTTTGGGGATGATGTTCGGTGGAAGGCTGGAATGGTTGCGCAGTTGTGCGTGGAGAGCTCGCTGCGGACAGCGCTGCGGGGTTTGTTGGCAGACAAGCTGCGCTCGTTTCAGCCTGATCTGATCGCGGCTCACAGCTTGGGCTCGTTGATTGCGTTTGATTTCTTTTGCAACGACGCTCGGGCGAGTAAGGCAGCCAACAACGCGACGTATCTCACGTTCGGTTCGCAAATCAACAATGTTTTCGTGCATAGCCGTCTGTTCCCTGGGCCGATCAAGGTGCCGGCGGTCAGGTTCTGGTACCACTTGTACAATGAGCACGACCCGGTATTCACCGCGCCAATTAAGATTACCGACAACCGGTTCTTGCAGGTTCTTACGCCTTCGGCCGCAGGACACGATCCGATTGGTACTCCAGATGCACCCGGGTACCTGAATCACCCCGAGACTCTGAGCAAGGTTTGGACGGCTCTGGCTAGCCCCAAAGGGGCGCGGATCTTCCGTCGAACCGACAACGTTATCCGCGTCACTCAGGCGAAGCCGCGCCGGCGTGCAGTTCTTGTCGGCATTAACGAGTATCCGGACCCTGCCAATCGCCTGGAGGGTTGCGTTAACGATACGTTTCTAATTAGTGCCGCTCTGCAGGAGAGGGGTTTCGATGCCGAAGACATCCGAGTTGTGCTGAACGAGCGCGCGACGGCTCAAGGGATCCGCGACCGTCTGGCGTGGCTTCTCGATGGGTCGGAAGATGGGATGGAGAGAGTCTTCTTTTACAGCGGTCACGGCGCGCAGATGCCCGGGTATAACGCCGCCGAGAAGGTCGATCACGTGGACGAATGTTTGGTTCCTTGGGACTTCGCGTGGACCAAGAAAACCGCGATCGTCGATGACGACTTCTTTGCGCTCTACAGCAATCTGCCGTTTCCGGCTCGCTTTTTTGCGATCTTCGATTGTTGCCACGCCGGTGGTATCCACCGTGACGGCGGCTTAAGGGCCCGGGGAATCACGCCGCCAGACGACATTCGACACCGGATGTTGAAATGGGATGCGGAACAACGGATGTGGCTACAGCGTGACTTCCCGCCGATTAATCGGGATTTCGGCGGTCACGACCATGAGAAGTCGGCCTATATGGGCAAGAATCGGGCGACGTATCGTATTGGTCGTGGGATGAAGGGTCGCGTGCTTTCGCAGAGTGTCTATCGTCGGCTGCCACCGGACGAACGGGGGCCGTATCTGCCAGTCATCATTGAGGCCTGCCAAGAGGGTGATCTTTCCTATGAGTATCGAGACGGCACGGCGTCGTACGGCGCGTTCACCTACTCGATGGTGAAGAACTTACGTGTGAATCCGGGTCTCTCGTTTGTGCGGCTTGTTTCGCACACCGCGCAAACTCTGAAAGCTCTTAACTACGCTCAGGAGCCTCAGATACTCGGGCCTGACAGTGTGGTGAATAAGCCGATTCCGGGTGCTCCGAGGGCGGCAGGGCGGAAGGCGCGGCCGATGGCTAGAGCGAGCGCGGTACGAAAGAAGGCTCGAAGAGCGCATGGAGTCCGGCGACGCGGCTAGGCCCAGAGACTCCTCAACCGAGAAATGGGAGGGGCACATGAAAAAGGAGCGCACTCAGCAGCGGAAAGCGCAGGCCGCTCCTGCTGTCGATCAGCCTGTCAGGATCTGCTTCGAGCGCATTGTTCCTGATGCCCTCGACCCTGAGCGCATGGTCCGCAGAAGTATGCGGGACCAAATGATTCAAGTGGAGAGTCGCGATGGTAAAAGGAAGCTAAAAGCTCCTGAACTGCAGCACATCGCGAGGATGGCCGTCCAGGACTCCAAGCGCTGGGAGCCTGGCTCGACCATTCGCTGCCGTTTCCTGGATGGCAGCGCGAAGATGAGAAAGAAGGTCAGAAAGGTCGCAGCCGAGTGGCAACAGTACGCTGACATCAAGATCCGATTCGTGACGAGTGGCGATGCGGAGGTGCGCATTTCCTTCTTTGCGGACGCAGGCTCGTGGTCTGCCGTCGGCCGCGATTGCCTCAACACTGCCTATTTTCCGGTGACGCAGCCGACGATGAATTTCGGCTGGTTGCGCGATGCCACCGACGATACCGAGTACCACCGCGTGGTCACCCATGAATTCGGGCATGCGCTCGGTTGTACCCACGAGCACGAGTCGCCCAAGTTCACCCGCAAATGGAACGTTCCGGCGGTTATGAAGTACTTCCAGGGTCCGCCTAACTACTGGAGTGCGGCCGACATAAAATCGAATGTCTTGCACAAGTACTCTGCCAAAGGTATCTCGGCGACACAGTACGACCCAAATTCGATCATGCTTTACGCGTTCGATGCGGCGCTATTTTCCGATGGACTAGGCGCCACGAACGAGAACACGAACGTGTCCACCATGGACAAGCAGATGATCAAGAAGATGTACCCCTAAGGCAGGTGTTAGCCTGGTTCTCGCTTCCGTTGACTGTGCGGGGCGAGTCCAAGGACGCGGATGTGGAAATTGAAATGAGCCTGGAGCCGCCCGCTCTGCTCGAGCTACGGCAATGCCACGACTACATCCGTCATGTCACGGGCTTGTATATCGTCTGGTTCACGTTCTTCTTGACTACAGTTCTTGCGGCAATTGCCTGGAGTTTCGTTTCTTCGCTCGACAAGGATGGGCACTTGGCAGTGCCAGAGCTACTCTATGGCGTCGTCGCGTTCTTTGAGATTCAGTTGGTCCTGGCCATCCTTGGCACTAACGTGGTTTTCACTGCGCTCAAGAAGCAGGAAGCTCGCGCACAACATTTACTGGCGCACTTTGCCAAACAATTTCCCATGGATGGCTACACACCCGAATCTCCAGTTCAGGGCGGGATCCCAAATGCGTTTAAAGTGATGCGTGCGACTCTTGTTGTAAACGTCATAACCTGGCTGCTTGTCGCAGTTTTGGCGGCATACGCCCACTCCCACAAGATAGCGGTCGCTGGCACCCTTGGCCACTCGTGATTTAGGAGATCGCTGAAAGCAGGGTAGCCAGAGCCGCGGCCGTCTCCAAAATCGGCTCGCCCAAATCTCCAACCTTCTTCGCCGCATCTGTCAGTCCCTTGAGGCTAGCCTCCCAGAAACTTCTACGGGGTTTAGCGCGGGTCGCCTCCTTTGTGAAGGTATCCAAGTCGTCGGCACCTTAGCAACACCGCCTTCTTCGGCCTGAGCAAACTGTCCGTCTGGTGGCTACGGCTCGGCATCGCCATCGAGCGCATCAAGCCGGGTAATCCGCAGCAGAACGGTCGGCACGAACGCATGCACCTGGCCTTGAAGGAAGAAGCCACCAAACCGCCGGGCAAGAACTTCCTGCAGCAGCAGGCCAAGTTCGACGACTTCATCCGCGACTACAACCAAGAGCGACCGCATCAGGCACTGAACATGCGATATCCAGCTGAGCTGTACGCTCCGTCACCGCGGCCTTATACCAGCCTACCCGAGTTGGAATACCCCTTCCACGATCTCACCGTGACCGTCACCCAATGCGGCCCTCTGCTTCGGCAGGCGCAAGATCAATCTCAGTGGTGTGTGCGCCGGTCAGAACGTCGGCGTCCGCGAAGTCGCTGATCACGTCTGGTTGATCAGCTTCATGCACTACGATCTGGGCTTCTTCGACGATCAGTGCACCTGCGTCGAATGTGCCCCCAATCCCTTCAGTGCTAAGGTGTCAGCGATGTGCCCGATATAAATCGTCAGCGATGTGACCGGAATGGACACGTGAATGTTGGTGCCGGCTGAGAGATTTGAACTCCCGACCAACGGTTTACAAACTAAAAACAGCACCACCGAGTTAAATCGGCGCCAAAGGGCCATCCTCGCAAGCGACTGATTGTCTTGATGATCCACTAACCCTCGCCGCGTGACGCCCGTTGCAGTTGTCACGACCGAGTGGCGCAAAGCACGACTGATTCCCGCAAGAGTCCCCACAACCAACGGTTCTTTCCGCGAGCATCGGACCAAAGCACAGTCGGTTGTGGGGACTTCTCCGGCGCTCCGACAAGCCCATCGTCGGGCGATGCCTTCAGCGCATGCCACACCACCATCGACACGCGCGCTGGAGGAAGACGGCTGCTTCGTCGGACCACTCTCAGAACCAGAATCGTCCCTACCTAAAAGGCCAGATAATCAAGCCGAGGTACACGCTCGAACGCCTTCTCGCGGGCGACCAGGTTCCTCATAGGACAGTCCGGTTGCCACCGCGGCTGGCCGCATCGAACCCACCGATTGCAGTCAAGTGGTAGGCTTTGATGACGGCAAGAGGGACTCAATATATTGGTTTTGGAGCCGTGTCTGCTTCTCGGCATATTCCAAGATTTGACTGCACGTCCCGAGCGCAGTCTGAACGACGGACACCGGTTCTACTTTAGCAGTCAGGGACGTACCAGTGGGCGGCGCAGCCGCGAGGATCGGTGCTGCGTTCTGCAATTGGATCAGTTTCCCCGGCTCCCTTACGAGCGTCCTCATCAGCGCGAGACAGTCATCCCGCTCATACGCGCTGTTTATCGAGCTTACGATTTGCAACACAGTGTTGCCAAGATTCTGTTGCATTTGCGCGGATGTAGACGCCACGGACAAGATGTTTCCACTGCCCGAAGCTGAACTGGAAACTCTTGACTGAGCGGCCGCAAGCGTGGCTCGCGCATCCTGTACCGATTGACTACTTGTTTGTGCTCGGCGCTGGGCGTCCTTGCGCGCGTTGGCTGCAGTCGTTTGTGCTTCGAGCAGTCCAGGCGTCGCATCTCTGAGAGTCTTCAGCGTATCTGCATCCGGTTTCTCCTTCGCTTTCTCCGTTTCGATCTTTTTCTGATTGTCCACAACGTCCTTATGAGCCTTGTCGTAGTTAGAATTCGCGGTATCCAATTTGGCTTGAGTGGTCAAGTCTTCATCCGTTGCAGTCTTCACGGCAGTTTGCGCGGCAGTGACTGCCGCATCGCCGGCCCCGGCCCCCGCTTGGGAAGCGGCACTTGTATTGAGCAACGCCTGTCCAGCCACTACGGGTCCTGTAAGCTGCTCGATCGCAATCAGTCCGATCATGGAACTCTGGAATCTGCGCTGCATCGTGACGTAGTCCTCTGCCTCGATAGCGCCGGACGCATAGCCTTCGCAGAGTCGGTACATTGCATCCCGCAGCAGTTGTATTGATTGGGTCCGCAGCCCGATCGAAGCCCCTGACTCCGCAAGCGCACCCGTCGCATTGGCTGCGGTCTCACTCTTGGCGTTTGTTGCCGAGAGCCCCCCCGTTACACTCAACACAGTCAAGGCGTCGGGACTCGGCTCCGCGCAAATCACGGTTGAAGCTTTCGAGGCATCGCGCGGATATTGCGAATCAAAACGTTTCTGCCCGAACACAACACGCTGCTTGACATCCATGGCTATGGACTTGCCGTCTAAATCGACGCGACGGGTGTAAGTCGTTAAATATGCGCATCCAGACGTGAATAATACTGCGATCAATAGCGTGCAGCGAGACAGGTTCTTGATGACCATTATGAGAGCTCGCAAGTTTTGGGAATGAATATGGAATGCTAACAAGTCCGGTGCAGCCAGCAGTCTCGAGCGACCTCTGCGGCAGTCCGAGATCGGGGTAGTTGCTTGCGAAGGCCGCGGACGGGGAGGTAGAAAGGACATAGAACCTTCCCTTGGACGCGACCCTTGTTTACTGCTCGTCATCCGGCAGATCGCGCGAGACGGTGTACGCGCTTCAGTAGATTGATTAATACTGTGCTCTGAATGCCAATTATCTCACGTCCGCGCGTCCCATTTTCGGAGAGATACTTGCTACGGTGCAGCAACATCTGTTCAGACGCCCAAGCGGGCGTCGTTGGCCCCGAATAGGGGGCTACCTGCAGTCACTCTCCAACCGCACGAACCCGATTCTCGTCCAACAGCATCTCAGCCGCATCAGCAGTGAATTCACGCCGCATGATCCCTTCGCCGACGAGCAAACCGGTAGCTGCGGCATGAACGATTCCTTGGGACCAACCGCTGCCGTCGCCGCATACACAGATGCCTCGCCGACGAGTTCAAGATGCTTGCTTTCCACGTCGACTCGTCGCATCCACCCGCAATGTCGGAGGCGTTCTGCTGTTCATCGCACTGAGCGTCGTTTGGGTCAGCTTCCGCAGCCTCGGCAGCAGAGTAATTGCGATAAGGCGTCGCAGGTGACCGGACGCGTGGTAGACCTCATAGGCAATCAGGGATACGTGCTGGAGCAGGATGGCGCGACGATTCCTATCGGTCTCGGGAATCAGGTCCAGCATCGCCGGCTGCTGATGGGCGCTTGGAAAGACGAGGCCCGTTTCAACGCCCAGGATCTCGCGCTCGCACGGGATGACAATACATACAGTCGGTTGATGAGTGCACCCTCGCGGGGGGCACGAGTCCCATGAGTAATGGGTTCGCACTCGCTTGCGGGGCGCTGGGTGGATTCTCCGGATTTCTCTCGGAGAAGTTCCGCAGCCACGATTACCTGCTCGGCCGCCGCAACTGCCAGGAATTCCTGCGCAGTCACTTCCGTGTTCCCGCAACAACATCCCCCCTCTTCAGCGTCGTGAATCCAAGTCTCAAGTCGCCGGGATCCCCTGGGCTCGCACCCGGCAGCGGGCCACCGAGCCTGCCGATCATTCCGCTCGTCGGAGAATTGGCCACACCGGAGCGGTTGCCAGATTGGCCAAAAGGCGCGTTCCAGCCGGACTCCTTACGCGCTCCCGCGACCGCACGCTTGAAGCAAAATCTTCGACCACGTGCTTCGAAACTTGGTGCATCTCAACTGTTTCTTTCAAGGGCTAGCGAAATTCGGGTGTGCCTAAGTGAGAAGCATGGCCGTTGAAAAGATGATTGAGACTGTCCAACATCTCTCGGAGATCGTGCGCTCGTGTGACCATGCTGCAGAACTCCGCCACTGAATTCCTACCGCAATAGGAGATTGAAATGACGCTAAGCCGCAACACGGCGCAAGTCGTCGCAGCTCTTGGGGGAGCCTTGATTGGCGCGCTCGGGACGATCGGCGCGACTTGGATCCAAGCAAGGCACGACAACCGCGTGCCAATCCCGGCCCAAACTATTGTCTCTGCGGACGCCAAGAACGGGGAGTGGAAGGTGCAGTCGAAAGTTGATCAGTGGGACTGGGGAACTGACTGGATCAACAGTGAATGTCAACCACGCGATCTGAGCGGCATCCTGGTGCTGAGTCTTCAAAAGGGGAACAGCGCGCCCTATTCCTTCTTTGTTTTATGTCGTGCCGACCGCGTTGCGGCAACACGGTATGCCATTCGCATGACGCCAAAGTCGGATGACACCCTTGAGTCGATAAAGGTAGTGCTGCGCAATCCGAATGCGAAGCTAGGCCCGTACTATTTTTCATCGGATGGTCACGGCGGCGCGTTCTGGTATGTCGAGAAGGCCGAGTAAAGATTTGGTCGCTGAAATTCTAATTGCGTCAATAAGTGTCACTGTTGCGGTCGGACGACTGGACGCGCGGTTCTCTTTCGGGCGGCAGCCGGCATTGAGGCGCGAAGTGCGCCGAAGTACACCTCGTCCGGCGTCCGGTAATCGAGGAACTTATACGGCACCTGCTCCCCGTGCGCGTGTTGATGAGGTTCATTTGACCCTGCCTCCAACTCAGCTCATTGGCCCGGAGCAACGTCCTGAAACGATCCCGCAGCCCCTCTGCGACCTTCAGCATGGCGCCTACTTCGGTTCGCCCCGGCAAGGCCCGCCCTGCCGCCCTGGTTCATCGCCCGGGCGATCTGATTCAGATTGCGCCCCATAGCCGTGAGCTCCACGACAGACTGCTTGAGCGCCAGGTACTCCGCTAGGCTTTGCCACGGTGGCCATCTCAGGCCACTGAACTTGTCGCGCTTCAAGGCGCAACCCTCACAGACCCGAACGAGCGCGACTCACGCATTCGGTTCTTCATAGCACAGGTTGGCGCACAATCAGGCATAGCGATCGACAATGCGTGGTGCCGGCAACGGGTAGGTCGCAACCAACCGTAGGAACCGCTCCGAAGCGACATAGGTCTTCCACGACCGCCGCGACGACCATTCGCGCCAGATCCGCGGGGTCTGATGGACAACAGCGGCCCAAGCGTAGTTGCCGGTGATGCCGAAGTAGGCGAAGTGTCTCTCAAGCATCCGGCAGACACGACGATGTTGGTCCACGATCGGCCACGGCCGCATGAAACGGCACTGCTGCCCTTCCTCGACTTGCTCCATACGTGAAAAAGCGGAGGAACGTAAAGGTCGTCGGCAACGTCGTTTCCACACCGACGCGCTCGGCCGGCGGTCTGAAGTCAATCAGCCGGGTCTTGTCCGGGTGGAGTTCCCTCTAGCGGCCATGCAAAATCCCCCACCGGTGGCCACCCCAAATTCCTCCAGGTGATCGAGGCCTCTCGGCGCGCAAGCGCGCGGCGCAGGCCTGAAGCGACGGGACGTTATGCTGATCCCTCAGCTGCCGAGGGAGGCAGGAGCGAACGTCTTGAATCGCATTTGCGGATTAAGTGCTGTCTCGTCGGGCAGAACAGTGGCTCATTCTGCTGGCGAAGTGCGACAATGCGTTCCTCAATCTTGCTGGTGCGCAGAGTCGAACAAGGGACATGCCACATGACGAACCAACCGCCGCCGAATGACATCCCCGCCGACGAAGTAGTCGAGGACTTAGATGAGCTCAATGAGGTTCTATCCGCGAGCTTCTCGATAACCTCCTACGGCGCTGATTACCCCGTTGATGGGCTAGTAAAGCGTGTAGTTCAGACAGATATCGTTGTCCCGCTCTTCAGTTTGGACCCGGAGGAGGGACAGTCGACGGTCGGATTTCAGCGCGAGTTTGTCTGGAAGAAGCCGCAGGCAGACCGGTTCATCGAATCACTACTGCTCGGGCTCCCGGTGCCCGGCATATTTTTGGTGAAGGAAGCGAATGGCAAGCATCTCGTTCTGGACGGGCAACAACGACTTCGCACACTCGAAAGCTTTTACGCGGGCGTCTTCAGAGGTAAGGAGTTTGCTCTGGAGGATGTTCAAGAGCAGTGGAAAGGAAGGACGTACAAGACGCTGCATCCTGATGACCGCCGCCGTCTTGACGACAGCATCATTCACGCAACTATTGTTCGTCAGGAAGAGCCTACGGAGGATCAGAGCAGCATTTACTTGATCTTTGAGCGCCTGAACTCAGGAGGTACATTCTTGCAGCCGCAAGAGATTCGAGTCGCGCTGTATCACGGCACCCTCGCTACCCTACTCAGCAAACTCAACAACGCTGCGGACTGGCGTGCGCTTTACGGCAGCAAGAATTCCCGCCTTAAAGACATCGAGCTGATTTTGCGGTTCTTTGCGCTATTTTTTTACGGCGGAAGTTACCGACGCCCGATGAAGGGGTTCCTCAATCGCTATATGGCTGCAAACAAGGACCTTGAGAAACAATCTGAGGCAACGCTTCGACGCTTGTTCGAAACTACTGTTGCCGTTGTCATGCGGGCAATTGGACTTCGATCATTCAGACCGAAGCACGCAATCAATGCCGCCGTGCTCGACTCCGTCATGGTGGGTATAGCATCACGATTGAGTGCGGGACCGATAACGGCCGAGGATCGGATCCGGCACGTCTACGACACTTTGCTTGCTAACCCCGCGTATCAGGAGGCGACGACTCGGTCGACTGCTGACGAAGAGAACGTTCGGACGCGCTTGCGATTGGCTAAAGACGCATTTGCGGCAGTGCCATGACAGGGAGAGGCGAGGTATCTCGGCTGAAACGGCGCCTCGATGCGACGTTTGAACGAGCGCCTCCGCCAACGGCTGAGATTGAGCTGCAATCGGATTTTGCCCGATATTTGTGCGTGCTTGTTTCAGGATTTCTCGAGAACGCCATCGTAGCGCTGGTTCTTGACTTCGCACAGCGACGAAGCTCTACGGAGATCGCTGCGTTCGTTGAGCGGGAGCTTGGTTATTGGACCAGTCCCAATAGTGAAAAAATATGCTCGTTGCTAGGATCGTTCAGCCCGGATTGGCGCAAGCAGTCCGAGCTGTTTTTGGTAGACGAGCGAAAGGAAGGCGTAAATAGCCTTGTAGCACTGCGGCACAAGATTGCGCACGGAGAGTCAGTAGGGACAAGCTTGTCGCAGGTCAAGGCGTACTACGCGACAGTTGTCAGGGTGTTGGATTTCATAGCGGACTTAATCGAACCGTTAGCAGTGGTGCGTGCAAGCTAGTGTTCCTCCGCTGGACATACGCATTTACTGACGATCTCTGGGTTCGCGACAATTAGCGACCGAGATGCAGGGAATGAAGATCTGGGTAGGCGTAACTGATGACGACTGGTTTGCCCTCTTGAGCCAGCTTCGACCTGATGAGGTGAATTTCTGGCAGCCTGGTGGATCTCGCACCTTTCGCGCGCTGCAACCCGGCGAGTTATTTCTCTTTAAGCTCCACAGCCCCAAGAACTTTATCGTCGGCGGTGGTCACTTCGTCAGTTATTCTGCGCTTCCCGCCTCCCTCGCCTGGGACGCCTTCGGCGAGAAGAATGGCGTTGCGTCGTTCGACGAGCTGCGCGCCCGGATTCGGCGATACCGTCGGAAGGATGATGCAATTGACCCCGTGATTGGCTGCAACGTCCTGGCAGAGCCCTTCTTCCTCGAGCGGCGCGACTGGATTCCCGTCCCGCAAAGCTGGGCGTCCAATATTGTGCAGGGAAAGACTTACGACGCGCAGTCTGGTGAAGGTCGCGCCTTGTGGGAATCCGTTCAGCTAGCCGTGGCGGCACATGGTCGGGTGGAGGAACCTTCGCTCGTCGAAGACTTCTCAGACGAAAATAGATTTGGAGCAGAGTACTTGACCCGCGGACGCCTGGGGCAAGGTGCATTTCGTGTACTCGTGACCGATGCTTACGAACGTCGCTGTGCGGTAACGGGCGAGAAGACCCTCCCGGTACTTGAGGCTGCTCACATCAAACCGTACGCCCTAAACGGGCCGCACCGGGTTAGCAATGGGATTCTGCTGCGCTCGGACCTTCACAAGCTCTTCGACCTCGGCTACTTGACCGTAACCCTGGATCTACGGGTCCAGGTTAGCCAGCGACTCAAGGCTGAGTGGCACAATGGCCGAGAGTATTATGCGCATCACGGTGAACCGCTGCGCTTCCACCCGGCGGATCCGGCAAGGCTCCCGAGTCCTGAGTTTCTGAAGTGGCACAACGAGAGTCGGTTTCAGACATGAACAATACCCCATCGGCCGGAAGTCCGGACCTCCTCCGGGACCTGCGCAACGCCCTGCGCCAGTTTGCTGCTGAGCGCGACTGGGACCAGTTTCATTCCCCAAAGAACCTAGCGATCGCCCTAAACGTCGAGGCGGCCGAGTTACTCGAGCACTTCCAATGGCTGCCGGATGCCGAGGCTGCTGCGATCCCGCCGGAGAAACGCGCCAAAGTTCGCGAGGAGCTCGCGGATGTGTTGCTCTACCTAATTCGACTCGCCGACAAACTCGATGTCGACCTGGCGGTAGCCGCTGCGGAGAAACTAAAGATCAACGCTACGAAGTATCCAGTCCACAAAGCGCGTGGCAGCAGCAAGAAGTACACGGAGCTCTGATCGTGCGGCTGTATGCAGGGATGTCGGATGCCTTTGTAATCGACACGGTTCGCAATCAGATTGCACGAAGGCTGTCGGAAGCCTTCGTGCAGTACTATGGCTACCCGGCGGCGAAATCCCAGGTCGCCGCATGGGAAAACTCGCTGCGCGCGATGGCGCAAGTGGTTCAGTACGCGGGTCTCGAAGACCACGGCGTTATCCTGGAATACGAACTACCGAATTCTTCCCGCCGTCTTGATTTCTTGATTTGTGGACGAGACCAGGCTAGTCGTGATGAGGCCATTATCGTCGAGCTCAAGCAATGGTCTCAGTGCGAGGCGGCTGAGCCGGACGGCCTCGTGACAACGTGGGTCGGCGGACGAAATCGAGACGTGGCACACCCCTCTGTCCAAGTCGGGCAGTACCAGCAATACCTGGCCGACACTCACTCAGCGTTTTACGACGGCGACAATCCGATCTGTTTAGACGCCTGCTCGTACCTGCACAACTACGAGATCCTGCCGAACGACGCCCTTGTTGCGCCCAAGTTCTCGGACGTCATCGCGCGATACCCGGTGTTCGGATCTGAAGCCGTCGACGGCTTGAAGGACTACCTGCGGGATCGAGTCATCAAGGGGCACGGCCAGGATGTTTTGGCGCGGATTGAGCAGAGCAAGTATCGACCAAGCCGCAAGCTCATGGACTACGTGGCGGACACCATCGCAGGCCGAGGACCTTGGATCCTGCTCGATGAGCAAATTGTCGTTTTCGAGAAGATTCGGGCAGTCGTGGCGAATGCCGTGTCGAGTGGCAAGCGCCAGGTAGTTTTGATCCGTGGAGGACCCGGGACCGGCAAGTCGGTGCTCGCGATTAACCTACTAGCGCGTTTGCTCGGAGAAGGTCGCACGGCCCATTACGCAACCGGGTCCCGCGCATTCACGCAAACTCTCTGGAAGCTCGTCGGCAGTCGGGCCAAGCCCGTGCTCAGGTACTTCAACAGCTACCGAACAGCGGCGCCTGGTGAGATTGATGCGCTCATCTGCGACGAAGCGCATCGGATCCGCGAGACCAGCAATGATCGGTTCACACCACGACCCAAGAAATCAACAGAGCCGCAGATTCGAGAGCTCCTTCGTGCCGCGAAGGTCACCGTTTTTTTCATCGACGACCGTCAAGGCGTGCGTCCCAAGGAGATCGGCTCGAGCGAGTACATACGGCAGCACGCGACGGCGGTTGTTGGCAGTAATGCAATCTCAGAATTCGACCTCGAAGTTCAGTTCCGGTGCTCCGGCTCTGCCGGCTTCGTCAATTGGATCAACAATACCTTGCAGATCGAGCGGACGGCCAACATCCTGTGGACGGGCGCCGAAGCTTTCGACTTTCGAATATTCCTAACACCGCAGGCTATGGAAAGTGCGATTCGCGGCAAGACAAGGGCGGGAGTGACTGCACGATTAGCAGCCGGCTATTGCTGGAATTGGTCGAATCCCAATCCTGACGGCAGCTTGGTCGACGATATCGTAATCGGCGATTGGCGCAAACCCTGGAATGCCCGGCCCGATGCGGGCCGGTTAGCAAAGGGCATACCCCCAGCGGACCTGTGGGCAACTGAAGCCGGCGGAATCGAGCAAGTGGGCTGCATCTACACTGCGCAGGGTTTCGAAGTGGACTACATCGGAGTGATCTGGGGCAGAGACTTTGTGTATGACTTTGACGCCCAAAGCTGGGTCGGAAACAAGCAGGAATCCCGGGACCGAACGGTGAAACAGTCGAAAGCGGACTTCCTTCAGCTTGTCAAGAACACTTACAGAGTCCTGCTGAGCCGCGGCATGAAGGGCTGCTACGTGTGCTTCCTGGACAAAGACACCGAGCGGTTTGTCCGCAGCCGAATCGATCCGCTCGCGGCGGAACCTCCACTACTTAAAGTTGCGGAGCCGGCGCCAGAGTACAGGGGTCACAATGGTTCTAGGGACCCCGACTAAGTGTGCATACTTGACGACATCTTGAGCGCACGCGCACCCGATGCGGAGCCGCCCCAGTCGACGCCAGTACCTCACGCGAAGCGCATTCACCGAAGACGAAATGGTGATTCCCGACGCCGCCAAGAAGGGCCGCTCGTCCCGTTGATTCGCAGCGCTATCGCCTCCGGAGTCATCTCCGGGCACCTCGCACGAACGCTGCGGTCCTGGGCAAAGCTCTGGCGCGTACCCGGCCTGTCCGACCGCATCACTTTCCGTCATAACGCGTGTCTGCGAACTACGATCGCGCGCTGGCTTATTGCATCGCACTGTTTGGAAGTCAGCACGCGGTTCTTCGAGCTACGTCTTGATCACCGAGAGATTTTGTGTCACGAGCTAGCGCACGCGGCCGCCTCGAGAATACACGGACGGAGCGTTCGGCCACACGGCCACGAATGGCGCGAGCTAATGCGCGAAGCCGGCTACGAGCCAAGAGCTCGTCGCGTTTCTCAACGAGGATCCCGAGCTTCCCCGAACACTATCCCCTCACAATCGCTCTACGAACATCGGTGCGCAGTCTGCCATGCGGTCCGCTACGGGAAGAAACCGGTTAAGAGTTGGCGTTGTGTTCAATGTGTCGGCGCCGGCTTGGCCGGCCACCTGACTATCAAGGTCGTATCACATGGTGCGGGCGTCCGGTGATAGAAGGCGTCTGCCCATTCTGTTCACCCGACGCTGGCCGAGTGTTCTATCGAGATTCGCTCATCATCGGCCTCTGGGACGGATTTCCGGTCACGCCCGGGCACGCGTTGCTAGTGCCGATTCGCCATGTCCCGAGCTGGTTCGAAGCGTCCGAAGAAGAGCGGACAGCATTGATGCGGGGCATCGACGCCGCGCGCCTGGCAATCGACTCGGGCTTCGGCGCGGATGGCTACAACATAGGCATCAACAACGGGGAGGCAGCTGGTCAGACTGTACTTCACATGCACGTGCACGTGATCCCTCGCCGCCGGGGAGACATGCCGGATCCGAGGGGCGGTGTCCGGTACGTCATTCCGGAGAAGGCAAACCACGAGATCCG
>Ga0137418_10000221_pt1 | contig 47235 bp, 39 predicted proteins | sample CZODoug3_1_2_16f_FD_122242 | JGI IMG/M metagenome (GOLD analysis project Ga0137418, IMG submission 122242) | Vadose zone soil fungal communities from Angelo Coast Range Reserve, California, USA - CZODoug3_1_2_16fungal (Hybrid Assembly) | ecosystem: Environmental > Terrestrial > Soil > Vadose...
CCGATCGTCAACCCGATTGCGATGATTCTCTCCGCCGCCCTGATGGTCGAGCATGTGGGAGAAACCGACCAAGCCGAGCGCATCAAGAATGCGGTTGCCGCCGTGGTCAAAGAAGGCAAAGTTCGAACATACGACATGATGCGTATTCCGGGCGGTGCGAAGTCGATTGACCAAGGCGCCGCCTCGACGGCCCAGATGGCGGACGCGATCCTGGCCAGGCTGTAGGGAACCACAAAGAACACGAAGAATCGCGAAGCAAATGCCGTAACATGGATGCTGCTTCGTGAGCCCTTCTGTCCTTGTGGTTGAGGCTTTTATGCGATGAGCGCTTCCAACGATCCCAGGACCTCCCTCCCCGGCGAAGCCGGACACTGGGGCAAGGAAGTCCGCTCCGACCTGCACGTCGCGATCGAGCCTCGCGACTCCGGAGGCCTCGAAGTCGGGCTCGAATCCCGAGTCGCTCCCTACTACGGCGAAGCGATCCTCGGTCAGGTCCGACAGGTGCTGGAAACCCTCGGCGTCAAGAACGCCAAGGTCGCGATTCACGACGAAGGCGCCTTGCCCTACGTGATCGCTGCACGGATCGAGACAGCTGTTCGGCGGGCGGGTCTCAGCACGAGCCAGAAGGCTTTGCCGGACAAAGCTCCTTTGCCTGACCCTTCCGCGAAAGACCGCCTGCGCCGATCGCGCCTCTACTTGCCGGGTACCGAGCCCAAATACTCGATCAATGCCGGCCTGCACGGTCCCGACGCCGTCATTCTTGACCTCGAGGACTCCGTCCACTATGCCGAAAAAGATGCGGCCCGTATCCTGGTCCGCAACACGCTTCGGGCCGTGAACTTTGGCGCTTGCGAACGCATGGTGCGCATCAACCAGCTTCCGCTTGGGCTCGAAGACTTAGCCGAAGTGGTTCCCGAAGTGCCCGACCTCATCCTGATCCCCAAAGTCGAACATTCCGGTCAAGTTGCTCAGGTTGACCGCATGATCAGCGAGTTGAGAGTCCGTCACGAGATCAACCGCCCGATCTGGTTGATGCCGATTCTCGAGTCGGGTCAGGGGATCGAAAACGCGGCGGCGATTGCGGCCGCGACGGAAGACGTCGTCGCCCTGGCCATCGGCCTCGAAGACTACACCGCTGACCTGGGCGTAGCGAAAACCGCCGAAGGCCGCGAGTCTCTCTACGCACGTACGCGCCTGGTGAACGCCGCGCGCGCCGCCGGGGTCCAGGCCATCGATTCCGTCTTCGGCGACGTGGCCGACATGGATGGGCTCAGGCTCTGGGCCGAAAACTCGCGCGCCTTGGGCTTCGAAGGCATGGGCTGCATCCATCCCGCGCAAATCTCCGTGATCCACGCGGCCTTCGCCCCATCCCCGACCGAAATCGAAAAGGCGCAAAGGATCGTGGGAGCGTTTGAAGAAGCTCAGCAGTCCGGGGTCGGAGTCGTCAGCTTGGGATCGAAAATGATCGATCCCCCGGTCGTGCAGCGGGCTCTGAAACTGGTGGCAAGAGCGAAAGCCATGGGGCTTGCCTAGGGTTCTGATCCGTAGCCTCCGTGGCTTGGTGTCTCTGGGCTGAAAAAATGTTGGAAATTCACTCATGACCGAACGAGTCGAACTGGCACACAACGCCGCTGGGCGGTCGGTGCCCAGCATGGTCAACGGCAAGCCGCAGATGCCCTACCTCGGAATCGGCAAGTACCAGCCCCGTGTCCGCAAGCAGGCCCCGCCCGTTCGCTCGAGCAAAGACTATCCCGAGAACGGCGACAAGCGCTTGCCCGACCTGGAGACCGCACTCCGCAAGTGCGGCCTGCGCGACGGCATGGTGGTCTCCAACCATCACCACCTGCGAGATGGCGACAGAGTCGCCCTCAGGATGCTCGAAGCTGCCGCGAAAATCGGCGTCAAGGATCTGCTGTGGTTCCCCAGCGCCTCGTTCCCCTCGCAAAAATCCGCGATCGACCTGATGGAAAAAAGTGTCATCCACCACATCGAAGGTTCGATGAACGGCCCGCTGGGAGACTATTGCACGCAAGGCAAAATGCGAGGCATGGGCGTCCTGCGTTCGCACGGAGGCCGGTGGCAAGCGATTCAGGATGGGGAAGTTCACATCGACATTGCAGTCATCGCCGCCCCCACCGCCGACGCCTTCGGCAACGCCGATGGCTCCCACGGTAAATCCGCCTGCGGCTCCCTGGGGTTCGCGCTGGCCGACTCCATGTACGCCGACCAGGTGATCGTAGTCACGGACAATCTGGTGCCGTTTCCCTGCGTCCCCTGGCAGATTCAGGGCAACCATGTCGACTATGTCGTCGAAGTCGAATCGATCGGCGACCCCGCCAAGATCGTCTCCGGCACGACCCAAATCACGCGCTCGCCCGACCGCTTGCGCATCGCCGAATTCGTAGCCCGCTTCCTGCGCGAAGCTGGAATCATGAAGAACGGCTTCTCGTTCCAAGCCGGCGCCGGAGGCATTGCCCTGGCCTTCGTCGACTACCTGCGTCGCCTGATGAAGGAAGATGGCGTGAAAGCCCGCTTCGTTCGCGGTGGTTCCACGAAATATCTGGTTGAGTTGCTGCAGGAAGGGCTGACGGACTACATCCTGGACGGCCAAGCCTTCGATCTCGACGGCGTGAATTCGATCTCGAGCGATGCCCGACACATCGCCACTTCGCCCTTCACGTCCTACAACTACCACGGCAAAGGAAACTTCGCCTCCATGGTCGACGCGGTTGTCCTGGGCGCCACCGAAGTCGATGTCCACTTCAACGCGAACGTCGTCACCCACTCCGACGGCCGCCTGCTCCACGGTATCGGTGGATGGCAGAACTGCCTGTTCTCCGGTTGCAGCATTCTGGCCGTCCCATCCTTCCGCGACCGCATTCCCGTGATTGTCGACGAAGTCACCACCCTCACTGGCCCGGGTGAAATGATCGATGTAGTCGTCACCGAGCGCGGCATCGCGATCAACCCCTTGCGCAAAGATCTGCTGGACGCCGTAAAAAGCTCAAAGCTCCCGATTCGCCCCATCCAGGACATCAAGTCCGAAGTCGAGCAAATCTGCGGCGGCAAGCCCGCCCGCCCAAAACTCGGCGATCGCCCGGTGGCGGTCGTGAAATGGGTGGACGGGACGGTGCTCGACACCGTGTGGCAGGTAGGTTAGCGCAGGGGCCGGGGAATGCGAGGTGTCCGGGAAAATTCCAAGCCTCACTGCCTGATTTGCTCGGCGAACTGTGCGATTCCTTAGCGCCCTCCGCGGCAAAAAAGCTTCCCAGGGATCCGCCAGCGGCGAACGACTGCCCCTAGAAACTCAACTTCAACGCAAACTGAACCTGCCGCGGATCCCGCGCCGCCGTCAGGAACCCGAACTCCGGCGTGCCCCAGGTCGTCGTGTTGATCGAGTTTTGCGGCCCTGATTTCGCAAACTGCAGGTTCGGATGGTTGAACACATTGAAGAACTCCGCCCGGAACTCCAGCTTCGCCCGCTCCTGGATCGGGAAGGTCTTGAACAGCGAGAAATCCCAGATCTGATATCCCGGCCCCTGCACGGTGTTGCGCCCTACGTTCCCGAAAGACCCGAAGGGCGGATCCGTGAACGCGCAAGCGTTCACCCACGACGTCCGCACTCGCGTCCGCTCCGCTGCCAGCCCGCCCTGCGAGATCGTGCTTTGGCAGGCCGGGTCGGGATTCGCAGCCACCGGCCCGGCCTTGAACGGATCGCCGACCAAATCCGGCCGCGACTGCCCGTCGGAATTTGAAAAGCTGTTGGTGTCCAGAATCGTGAACGAATTGCCAGTCGAAAAGCTCGTAATTCCTCCCACCTGCCAGCCGCCCACGATGTAGTTGGCTGCGCCATTCGCCGATCCCCACAGCGTCTTTCCGTGACCCAAGGGCAGCTCGTAGAGATAGCTGAGAACCAGCCGGTGCCGGATGTCGAAATCCGAATTGCCCCATTCCGCGTTGGGATCTTTGAAGTAGCGGAAGTCACCACCATTCTGCGCGCCCAGGTCGGCGTTGGATGCGATGTCCAAAGCGTGCGCCCAGGTGTAGGCGGCCAGGAATGAGAGCCCGTGCGAGAAGCGTTTCTCGGCACGCAACTGCAGGGAGTTGTAGCTCGACGTACCAGCCGAACGGAACCAGCCGATGAACCCATCCACGTCCGGGAACGGTCGGCGATCTGCCATCGAGGTCGCCGGATTCGGACTCGAATCCGGCGCCGCCTGGTTGCCGTTCAGATAGATGTACTGCTTGGTTCCCTTCGATCCCGCATAGGTCGCTTCAAACACCGTGTCTCCGGGCAGTTGGTACTGCGTGGACAAGTGCCATTGCTGCATGTAGGGCGTGACCAGGTGGGGATCCAGCGAGAACAAGAGGGGCGTATTCGGATCGACCAGCGCACTCGCGGGAAAGCCGCTCGCCAGCGTCGGGATATCGGGCGCCAGACTGCAATCCTGCACTGCCGGATTGGCCGCCGACTGCCCGCAGGGATTCACGAAGTTCTCGATGGTAAAGAAAGGTGGATTGAATCCCATGCTCGGGTTCGAGTAAGGCCCCGCCTCGCTTCCGCCATAGAAGACCCCATACCCCGCCCGCACGACCAGCTTGTCGAGGGCCTGGTAGGCAAGCCCAATTCGCGGTGCGAAGTTGTTCTTGTCGGGCGGAATCAGCCCGGTCGTGCCGGTTGCCAGCAGCGGTATGATGCTGGCCAGCGTGGGCGTCAGTTGCGCATTCACGCCCTTGGGAACGACCAGGCTGTGCGTGGTCAGGTCGAAGGTGGCCATCTGATTGTTTCGTTCTTTGACGGTGGTAAACAGCTCATACCGGAGGCCAAGATTTACGGTGAGTCTGGGCGTCGCCTTCCAGTCATCCTGCGCGTAAAACCCATAGACCGGCCGGTGGTAGTCGATGTTGTGCAGGTTGTTGATGCTTCCACCGTCGCTCAATCCGATCAGGAACGATGCATAGCCGGAACCTCCCGTGCCCTGGGCCGCGGGGTTGTCGGTGAAGCTCGGCCCGAAGTCGAGCGTGCCGCGAGGCGCCGCTGGCTGAAAGATCGTGAATTCTTCCGCCCGGATTTCCGTTCCGAACTTCCAGGAGTGCCTCCCGCGCACCCACGTGACGTTGTCCAGCAGGCTGTAACTGTTCTGAATCTCATGCGAAGGCAGAAACGTCGGGCTGCCGATCTGCGACACGTCGCTGTAGGTCAACTGCGGCAATCCGCCGTTTCCGGGCACAGCGGGAATCCCCGGAAATCCGCCCGTGTAATTCAGCAATTGCTCGCTGGTCTTGTCCGCGTTGATCTGACTGCGCTTCGAATTGATGCGGTTGTAGCCGAGCCGAAACTCGTTGATCAGATCCGGCCGGAACAGGTGCGTCCAGCTGGCCGCGAAGCTGCGATAGGAGTTCCTCTCGTCACCGGAAAAGAAACCTCCACCATCGCCGTTCGTGCTGTCGAACGGCCCGGGAATCAGGCTGGGCTGCTGTTCAAAGCTGAACCGGAAGAAGCTGTAGTCCTTGTCCGTAAATTTCTGATCGAGGCGCACATCAAAGTTGTTGCGGCTTTCCCTGCGCACTGGGTTGGAAAGATAGTTAAAGCCGTCGCCGTTTACGTTGGACCGCGGATACAGGCTGGTAATCGCCGCCGCCAGAGGATCGATGCCGGACTGGGGAATCATATTCAGCGGATTCCCGCTGCCGTCATATCCGCCCACCGGAACACCGCAGAGCCCGGACGCATAGGCAGCATCGGTCTGGGTCTGGCGCGTGTCGAAGATCTCGCCTGCATACGTAGGGTGCCCCGCGCAGTCGAGCGCCGGGATCATGGTTGCATTGTCCGGAGCCAGCGCCATCTGCGGCTGGGTCAGGTCGAGCTGAGATGAAAAGTCTCCGGTCCGCTCGGCATCCGTCGGTACAAACGAAGTCAGGGTCTGGGCCTGCCGGATCCGCAATCCCTCATAGTCGACGAAAAAGAAGGTCTTGTTCTTCACCAGCGCCCCGCCCAAGGTCGCGCCGAACTGGTTTTGCTTGTAGGGGGCAATCGGAGCGTTCGGGTCGTCGAAAAAATTCTTGGCGTCAAACTTCTCGTTCCGCAGAAACTCATACAGGCTGCCGTGGAACTGGTTGGTCCCCGATTTGATGGTCGCGTTGACGATCGCGCCGTTCCCGCGTCCGAACTCTGCGTTATAGGCGTTGGTCTGAACCTTGAATTCCTCCAGGGCCTCGACCGACGGCTGAATCACGTAGTTCGTCTCGTTCAGCAAGTCGGGAAGGTTGGAGTTATTGTCCACCCCGTCCAGCAGGAAGTTGTTCTGAAGCGAACGCGCGCCACTGGCGCTGAAACCATAGCCGCCTTCATCGCGAGCGCCCGGCTCGCTGGGCGCAGTCCCCGCCGTCAGCAGCGCCAGTTGCGCGAAATTGCGCCCGTTGAGCGGAAGATTCGCCATCCGCTTGCTGTCCACCACCTGTCCAAGTTCGGAGGTTTCCGTCTCAAGCAGGGGCGCCGCGCCGGTTACCAGGACCTGTTCTGTCTGCCGGCCCACCTCCAGTTTCACATTGACGGCAATCCGCTGTTGCACGTCGAGGTGGACGTCTTCCGAGACCGCCTTCTTGAATCCTTCTTTCTCCACCGTGACCGTGTATCGTCCGATGTGCAGGGGACCGGCCACAAATTCTCCGGCTTCGCTGGTCGTGGCGTTGAACGTCTGTCCCCGTTCCACGTCGGTGAGGGTCACCTTGGCCCCGGCGACCAGAGCGCCGCTCGGGTCTTTGACCGTGCCCACGATGCTGCCCGTGTCCTTCTGGGCCCAGGAAAGCCCGGCGAGACCAAGGATGAACATGTGCAGGACGGCGCGTCGGAGAGTGCGCACTGCTGGCATAAGCGGCTCCTTAGTACTTCGCTCACCCGTAAGGCGGGAGCCGATCTGGTTCGGCCCGCCGGCCCGGGATTTCCTAGAACGGAGGATGAACAGCGCTGCTTTTGATGTATATTACGAACACTTACTTTTACTTTCGTTATGGAGCGATGTCAAGAATGAACTTTTGCCGCCCGGCGAGCGCCGGAACCGGCACGTGGTGGCCATCTCCGGGATCCGCGGCAAGATCAAAATTATCGATAATTGCTAGCGGGACTCTGAATCGCTGGGGCATCTGTCTATGTGAAAACTGTGCCGGGCGGGCTGCCATGACGCCGTCCGAACCACGCAGAGAGATTCGGGAGGTGAGCGGAAATGGAAAGCAATCGAAAGCTGCGGTGGTCCCTTCTGTGCTTGGTCGTGCTGCCCGCACGGCTGGCCGGGGCGCAGGATTCGAACCCTTCCGGCGCGGCTCCGCAGGCCCAGATCGGCTATCAGTCCGCGGCCGACGCCGACCAGAAAAAAACGCTGCTCCTGAAAGACTTCAAACCCGTCTCCATGCTCCACGTCCCGGCCCACCCGGTCGATCGGGCGAAATTTTATGTCATCGACGTCCACAACCATGTGAACGACGCTCGGGGCGTCGACGAGCACATGGCGCCCGAGCGAGTGGTCGAAGTCATGAACAACACCAACGTGAGGACCATCGTGATCCTGACCGGCATGTGGGGGGACAAACTCCAGACGGTCATCGACCAGATGGTCAAGCCCTATCCCGGCCGCTTCCAGGTCTTCACCCAGATCGACTGGAGCAAGATCGACGATCCTGACTTCGGCGCCGAAATGGTCATACAGCTGCACGACGCCGTCGCGCGCGGGGCCCGCGGGCTCAAAGTTCTGAAAGATCTTGGCCTCGGTGTCCGCGACCAGACCGGCGCCCTCCTCAAGGTCGATGATCCCCGCATCGATCCTGTCTGGGAAGAGTGCGGCCGGCTTGGGATTCCGGTGTTTATTCATTCCGGCGATCCGGAAGCCTTTTTCCATCCGATCGATGCCACCAACGAGCGCTACGAAGAGCTCATCGAGCATCCCGACTGGAGCTTTCACGGCCCCCAGTTCCCGACCTTTGAACAGGTCCTCGAAGCCCGCAATCGAGTTTTCGCCAAACATCCCCGCACGACCTTCGTTTCGCTGCACATGGGCTGGCCGGAAAATCTCGACTGGGTCGCCACCATGCTTGACCAGCACCCCAACGTCATGGTCGAGTTCGGAGCCCGCGAAGCTGAACTCGGACGCCAGCCGCGCCGCACGCGGAAGTTCTTCCTGAAATATCAGGACAGAACGATGTTCGGCACGGATAACCAAGTCAGCGAAGGGATGTACCGCAACAACTTCCGCTGGCTCGAAACCGCCGATGAATACTTCGATTACTGGGGTGCTTCCGGCCAGGGCCGATTCGAAATCAGCGGCCTCCACTTGCCGGACGTAATACTCGAGAAGATCTATCACAAAAACGCCGAGCGCCTGTTCAGTCAGTTCAAGACAGTCAGAAGCAAGGAGGCAAAGTGAGATCACCGCTTCTCCGCCTTCCCTCCGTGGTATTCACGGCATTCGCCCTGCTCGCGATCGGCACCCTCACCCTGAGCTGTACCCGATCGCAGACCAATCCCAAGCCCAAAGAGCCTCCCACGCGTCCCTCTGACATCCAGGTCGAAGTCAAGTCGGGCGGCCCGCTCGTTCTAACTACCAGCCGTGCGGCCTTTGAAGTCTCGCCCGCAGGCTACCTGCAGGCCTTCTTGCTGCGGGACGGCAAGCGCCTGACCCTGGATGAACCCAAACCTGGTCAGCCGACCGAAAGCGACTACTTGGTTCAGGACGGCAAAGAGATCCACTTCGTTCTCGACTTCGATCGAGCCAAGGTCCTCGAATCGGTCGGCAAGCTGGGCCGCGGCCAGCGCATCGAAATCCCCGCGCATGCCGTCGACGCCGCGAGTCATGCGCTCGAGAGAACCCTCACCGTTGAAGCCTATGACGAGTTTCCTAACCTGGTTCTCTCCACCGTCGAGTACAAAAACACCGGCGCCGCCGACCTGCGGATCGACCGGGCCGTCGAACAACAGCACCGCTTCAACGCGAAACTAGCGGATCCCAAGGCGCAGCCTTACGACATGTGGTCTTTCCAGGGATCGAGTTACGACTGGGGCAAGGAGGACGTCTTCCAGCTGACCCGCGCTTCGGCGCAACCGAACGCCATGGGCGAATCCCTGAAAACCGGCCACGGAGGCGGCATCCCAGTGGTTGCCTTCTGGACCGCAACCGTGGGCGAAGCCATCGGCCACGTGGAAACCCTCCCGCTCACTCTCTCCGTCCCGGTCAAGGTCGACTCCGACCAGCGAGTCGACGCCGCCCTCACGATCCCGGTCGAAACCACGCTCAAACCAGGCGAAACCTACTCCACTCCGCGCAGCTTTGTCGCAGTCTATGCCGGCGATTTCTACGAACCCTTGCGCATGTGGTCGAGCGTCCTGCAGAAAGAAGGCTGGAACATCCCCAAGCCGTCCAGCGAGGCCTACAACATCAGTTGGTGTGGATGGGGCTACGAGTTCAACGTCACGCCCGCCATGATGGAAGGCACCATCCCCAAGCTGAAGGAGCTTGGCATCAAGTGGGCCACGCTCGACGACCGCTGGTTTGATGCTTACGGCGACTGGAATCCGCGTCCGGATACCTTCCCCGGCGATTCCATCAAGAAGATGACCGACGACTTCCACCAAGAAGGCATGCTGGTGCAGCTCTGGTGGCTCCCGCTGGGTGTCGAAGACGGGCAGAGCAAGTACGAGTCGCACAAGTACATCACCTCCAAAGTTGTCGAGGAACACCCAGACTGGCTCATCCTCGACAACCACGGCCAACATGCGCGCATCATCCGGGATCTGGCGACGCTTTGCCCCGCGGTCCCCGAAGTCCAGGCCTACTACAAACAACTCACCGAAAAATTCATCCGCGACTGGGGATACGACGGCTCCAAACTCGACAATATCTACTCCGTCCCCATGTGCTACAACCCCGCACACCACCACAAATCCCCGCAAGATTCCGTCAACGCGGTGGCCGATGTCTACAAGACTATTTTCCAGACGACCCGCGCGATCAAGCCCAACAGCGTCACGCAGAGCTGCCCCTGCGGTACGCCACCGTCGCTGGCGTGGCTCCCCTACATGGACCAGGCCGTGACTGCTGACCCGGTCGGCGCCACTCAGGTGCGCCGCCGCATCAAGATGTACAAGGCGCTCCTCGGGCCCGACTCCGCCGTCTATGGCGACCACGTGGAACTGTCCACCATGGACCGCATTGGCAACAACTGGCGCGAACACGGTGAGGATTTTGCCTCTACAATCGGCACCGGAGGCGTGGTCGGTACCAAGTTCGTCTGGCCCGAACGAGGTGCGCACTTCAGGGAAGTCAACCTGACCCAGCACAAGGACGAAGTCTGGAAAAAGTGGATTGCCCTCTACAACGAAAAAATGCTGTCCAGGGGCACCTTCCTGGACCTGTACGTCACCGGGTACGACACGCCCGAAGGCTACGCCATCGAGAAAGACGGCAAGATGTACTACGCGTTCTTCGCTCCGCAGCAGAATGCTGCATGGAAGGGAGAAATCGAACTACGAGGCCTGAAACCGGGCACCTATCACGTAAACGACTACGCCCAAGGCAAGGACCTCGCCGCGGTTGAAGCCGGCGCAGGCAAAGCCCCGAAGCTACCGGTCAACTTCAGAGGCCATCTGCTCCTGGAGGTGGGCCCTTAGCTCGAAGCCAAAGACTGTTTTGTTTGCGTCCTTCGCGGAATTCCTTGCGCCCTTTGCGGTTGGCTTGTGATCGCTCAGAAACGAGCCGGGCCATTTCTAGCCCGGCCACAATCTCTGAACGGCGCGACCCTTAGGGCGAAGTCTGCAGCGTCACCTGTCCCGACTCTTCCACCCCGGCATCGTTCTGCAGGATGTAAGCCTGCCCGGAAGAAACCATGTAGAGCACCAGGTTGCTTGAGAGAGTGTTGATCGAGGAGGTCGCCCTTCCGTTCGCTGCAACCGAGTAATTGCCTGACAGAACGACGTCGTTGATCGATCCCAGCGGAACTCCGGTTGTGTTAAGCGAGTTGGCTTCCTCGTTCAGAGTCAAGTTGCTGTTCCCGTCTGGGATGAAAGTTCCACTACGCGTGAGCAGGAACCCGGGTATGTAACCATCCATCACGAGCGCGTATTGACCTTTCAGGTCGCTGTTGGCAAACACGTTGATCTGTTGCAGGTCGACCGTACCCTCCTCGACCTTGTTCAGATCCCGTACCAGGAAGAACGCGCGCGAAGGACTCACCATCCAGAATACCTCCGGGATCTGGGCTGGGGCTCCTGCGGTGGGAACAAAAGTCACGTCGACTCGCCCGTTCGCGGTCCCGGTGTAGGTGCCGGTGAACGGCTGGTTCACGATGGAGCTTCCGTCTTGCACGGAGTCATACGCACCATCAGTGATCGTCCCACCGCCCGCCGTGAATACCCCGACCGTGCGGACTCCGCCAATATTTGCATTGCTATCGCCGCTGCTCCCAAACGCATAGTTACCGGAGAGCGTTAACGATGCGCTGGCCTGCTTTTCCGCACTGCCCGTTCCCAGCATGTTCGCATCTTTCGCCATGAACCAGAAGCGGTTGGCGTCAATCACGTAATACTCGAAATTCGTGCTGATCGCGTCGCTGTCGGTGTACGCCAGAGTACCCCGCCCGTTTGAGTCGGGAAGGGAGAGATTTCCGGCCGTGAATGTCAACGAAGAGAATGTGTTGTTCCGCACGACGTCAAAATTGCCGGTGATGGCTCCGTTGGTCGAGGTAAGGGCGCCCACCGTCCCCTCCGACACCGTCGTCGGGAATGTCTGGTGAACGCGAAACACGAAAGTTCCGTTGGGCGCTGCCGTGAACGCGCCGGTGTTCTGCTTCACCCCTTCGCCCGCCGCGTTGGCGCTGAAATTCACAAAGGCATCGCTCTCGGTGAGATAAAATTTCGACGAGCTCACCATCGTGAAGGCGAGATTGATGGTTCCCCCGCCGATATTGAGAGTCATCGTGCCGTTCCCGTCTTTCGTCATCGAATAGCTGCCCGTGAAGGGCGTGCTGGCAAAGCCGCTGGCGGTGTTGAAGTCGTCGATGCCACCTGTGATATGCTGCGCCCCGTCCGCCGTGAACACGCCCGTTTCGGTGAACGATCCGTTGACTGTGTCAAACCCCGACAGCCGGTAGGCGTACTGCCCGTTCAAGCTCGCATTGCTAAAGCCGCCCGTAACCGGAAAAGTCGACCCGTTCGATCCGCACGCCAAAGAGAAAAATAGCAAGCTGATCGTCAGGCCCAGCAACAGTTTGTGGGTGAAATGATCAGGTAAGAATCCGCCGGCGAACTCCGATGCAACACCAGGACTGGACACGACGAGGCCTCCGCTTCTTGGAAATTCAAGTATTCAGGCTCCAACACCAGATTCGGTCCAAAGTTTCGCCAACGACCCAAGATGCCGGCGCCCCCATCGGTATTTCCCTGCATATATAGAGGAATGACAACCCCAAAAGGTTGCGTGTTCTGCATCACGGAAGGACGAGCACTGGACGCGAGAGTGGTTTGGCGGGACGACACCGTTCCGGGCGCCCCAGCGAAGCGCCGGGCGATCAGCCAATCTTGCGGGATTTCGAACGGGCCCAGGGCATCGATTGCTGTAGGGCGGGAGGCCCCGACGGGGGCTAGGCTCGGCGGTGCTCTCGCAAGAATGCCTCTCGGTGCTTCGGGTCCCGAAAGGCTTCCGTGCCCCCAGGCATCGTGGTCGAGAGGGCGCCTGCCACATTTCCCCACGAGAGACAGGTTGGCAAATCCGCCCCGCGCACGTACTGGGACAGGAACCCGGCGTCGAAGCTATCCCCCGCTCCCACCGGGTCCACGAACTCTACCTTCACCGCGGGGCTCGTGAATCGCTCCTGTCCCCGGAGCGCCAGCGCGCCCTGTTCGCCCATCTTGACCACGAGCAGCGGAACGCTCCCGGCCAAGCGGGCAACCGCCGATTCGAAATCGTCCGTCCCGGCAATGCGTCTCGCTTCTCTCGCATTCGGCAGGAAAACGTCCACGTACCGCAACACGTCCGCCAACCCGCCGTCCCATTTGTCGTCGGGGTCGTCATTGGTATCCAGCGAAATGGTGAGGCCCGCCGCCTTGAGGGTCCGAAACAGCTCGCCCACGTGCTTCGTCAGGCCACGCTGCAGATAGAACGATGAAAGGTGAAAGTGAGCCGAGGACATCAGGTAATCGAAATCAAGGTCATCCAGCGTCAAGTCGAAGATCGTCCCGGGATAGGTCAGAATGTTGCGCAACCGCTCTCGCTGCAGGATCAGCGTGAGCCCGGTCTTAGTCGCACCCTCTACGCGCCGGACCTTCGACACATCCACGTCCCCCGCCGTCAGCCGCTCCATGGCTATTTGTCCCAGGGGATCGTCTCCGATGCGTGAGATGAAACCCACTCTCAATCCCAGCGCTGCGAGGTTATGCGCGACGATGGCCGACGAACTTCCCAGCGTCAGCATCATGCGCTCGGCCAGGAGTTCCCGCTCCGGCGGAAGCTCTTCCGGCAGACCGTAAAGGATGAGATCGAGATTCAGTTCCCCGGCTATGGTGACGTCAAATTGCGGCATGTTCGGGTGTTTCGGAAGAATCCTCGTCCTCGAGCACGACCACACGGCTGAGGTTGCGCGGCCTGTCGGGATCGAGCCCCTTCTTGAGGCCGGTGTAAAGCCCCATCAACTGCCCGGGGATGAGGTAGAGCGGCAGCCGCGCCGCTTCCGGTCCGTCGACCCCAAATTCCACCAGCAGATCCGCCGACGCGTGTGTCCGTGCCTCTGCACGGTTTGCGATGACCAGCGTTGTGCCGCCCAGTTTCTTGACTTCCTCCAGCACCTCAAGCTCTTCCGAGTATCCCGTCTCGGAGAGCAGGAACATGATCAACGTTTCCTTGCCGACGATCGACTTGGGCCCGTGCCGGAATTCGAGCGTGTGGAAACTCTGCCCGTAGGAAACTGACATCTCCGTGAGTTTGAGAGCCGACTCGCACGCCATGCCGTAAAGCGCGCCTTGCCCCAGGCAGACGTAGTCTTCGAAATCATGGCGGCTGACGAAATCGTGGACCCGGTGCGGCAACGTGCGCAGCAGTTCCTCGGCGGAGGCGGGGAGGCTCCGTTGAGCGACCAGGAATTGCTTCCCGCCGGCCAGGGTGGCAGCCAGCGCCTGCAAAGCCATCAGCATCGAGGTGAACGAGCGCGTCATCACCATGCTCTGCTCGTCCGCTGCCGGCAACACCATCACGCTGGTTACCAGCTTCTCCAGCGCCTGCCCCGGCGCGCAACTGATCCCTAGGGTGGCAATTCCGCGGTCCCGCAGCAACTCGGCAACCCTCAGGACCTCCGACGTACGCCCGGAACGCGAAATCAGCACAGGGACAAAATTGTTTTTTGCCGCCAGCACCAACTCCGGGAAGAGCAAAAGCTCGGACGCCGGCACCGCCTGCGCTCGTCGTCCCGTCAGCGCCGTCATCGTCGCTGCCGCTGACTGTGCGACATAGAAACTCGAGCCACAGCCGATGAAAATCCATTCTTGCGCGCTCGAGAACTGTTTCGCCAGCGTTTTCAGCCCGCCATTGTCCTCAAGGTCTCGTAGCGAGATGGTCCAGCACAAGGGTTGGCTAAGGATTTCGACCAGCGTATAGGCGCCATGGGGCGCCGCCGGAGACGCTGCCTTCCTGTCGCTCGGTAGGTTAGACAAGGGTCACCTCAATCCCGCTTTTCTTGAGCGCGCGGATGTCCGAATTGGGCACGCCCCGGTCCGTCACCACCCCGTGCAGCGCCGAAGGCGGCACGATCAGCGAAAGACTCCTCCGCCCAAACTTGCTTGCGTCGCATACCGCCACGGTCCGCTTCGCCACCTCCACCATCACGCGGTTCACTTTCGCTTCCAGCAGGTTGGGTGTGCTCAGGCCGTAGTGCACATCGAAGCCATCCACGCCCAGAAACAGAACGTCCGCGTTGAGCCGGTGCAGCGTTTCCTCCGCGATCGGCCCCACCAGCGAGAAGGAATTCTTGCGCAGAGTGCCGCCGGTCAGGATCACCTCGACCGCGGTGCCCGAAAGTTCCGCCGCGATATTCACGGCGTTGGTCACAATCGTAAGGTTTTGAAAGTTGCGCAAGGCACGCGCAATCGCCGTCGTGGTCGTCCCCGAATCGAGAATCACCACCTGCCCTTCTTGCACCATGCGCGCCGCGGTCTCGGCGATCCGCAGTTTTTCCTTCCGGTGCAGCTTTTCCTTCTCGCGCAGCGTGGGATCTTCCAGTGCTCCTTCCCGCGCTGGCAGGGCCCCGCCATGCGTGCGGTGAATGAGTCCATGCGCGTGCAGTTCCTCGAGGTCCTTGCGAATCGTAACCTGCGACGTTTCGAACCGCTTTGCCAGATCCAGCACCAGCACCCGGCCTTCCCGATTCACCATTGCCAGGATTGCCCGGCGACGTTCTTCGTTCAGCAAGAAAGCTCCCAGGGAGGTTGACGAACCAGCTTTCCCTTCGGCTTTCTTTTTATATCGTTTGCTTTCGTTTGTCTAGGAAAAATGAAGCCGGGCCGGGAGTCGTTCCCGAGCGGAATTTCTCAGAATCGATCCGGAAGAAATCAGGCAGACTCGCCGCGCAGGACTTCCCGGACCTTGCGTGACAGAACCTGCAGGGTGAACGGCTTTTGCAGGAATGCCGTTCCGGGTTCGAGTACACCCCGGGGGATGATGGCGTCTTCCGTGTACCCGGAAAGATAGAGCACCTTGATTTGGGGACGGCCCGCGGCCACGCGCTGCGCGAGCTCGCGCCCGCCCATTCCCGGCATCACTACGTCGGTGATCAATAGGTCGATGGTTCCGTCGTAGGCTTGGGCCGCGCGCAGGCCAGCGTCCCCGTTGTCGGCCTCGATCATCTTGTAGCCTCTGCTCGCCAGGGTGTCGCGGACAAGTTCCCGTACGGATTCTTCATCTTCCACCAGCAGCACCGTCTCGGATCCACCCATCGCAACCTGTGCGCTCCTGGTCAGTCCGGTATGTTCCGCAGGATCTTCCACCCGCGGCAGGTAAATTTGGAAAGTCGTCCCGTGTCCCAACTCGCTTTGCGCGAAGACGTAGCCTCCACTCTGCTTGACGATCCCGTAGACCGTCGAGAGGCCCAAGCCGGTACCCTTGCCCTGTTCCTTCGTTGTGAAAAACGGCTCAAAGATTCGCGACTGCGTTTCCTTGTCCATTCCGGCGCCGGTGTCAGACACGGACAGCAACACGTAAGGCCCGGGCGTGATCAGAGAGTGTTCACGCCGCGTGGGATCCAAATCTTCTTTGCTGGTCTGGATCAGGATCTTCCCGCCCTGGGACATGGCGTCCTTGGCATTGACCATCAGGTTCATGATCACCTGTTCCAGTTGGCCCGCGTCCGCGCGCGTGTGTCCCACATCGGGCGCGAGTCGGGTGGTGAGCTCGATGTTCTCGCCGATCAGGGGACGCAGCAGCCGCTCCATGTCGGAGACGATCGAATTCACGTCCACTACCTTCAGTTCGAGCAGCTGCTTTCGGCTGAACGCCAGCAACTGCCGCGTGAGTGTCGTCGCTCGATCCGCCGCCTGTTGAATCGCTTGCGCCTTCGCCTTCAGCGGATCCTCAGGCTTCAGCTGCTCCAGCAGAACCTCCGTGTATCCGCTGATCACCATCAGCAAATTGTTGAAGTCGTGCGCGACCCCGCCCGCCAGCCGTCCGACGGCCTCCATTTTCTGGGCCTGGCGGAACTGGTCTTCTAGCGTTCGCCGTTCCGTGACATCTTCGGCGATCATCTCCAGCACTCGGTCAAAATCTTCTGCTGCGGTCGCCGCCCGCCCGCTTAGGCGTACGATGATCGCACTTCCGTCCTGGCGTCTCCATTTCACCTCGACGTTGTCCAGCCGGCCCTTACGCTGGAATTCCTGCATGAGCCGCGCATGTTCCCCGGGGTCGAGGAAGACCTCGCGTTGCGGGTCGAGCTTGAGCACATCCTCGGCGGATTCGTACCCCAGCATGGTGATCAGCGCCGGATTCACGTCGAGAAACCGGCCCTCCACGCTCGACCGATACATTCCGTACACGGCGCTCTGAACCAGAGAGCGGTAGCGCGCTTCCGAGCGTCGCAGCGCTTCCTCGTGCCGCTTGTGGTCAATGGCGCTCGCCAGTTGCTGCGAAACAAACGTCAGGATTTCCTTGTCTCTTTCCCCGAAGCGTACGTCTTCGTGGTAGCTCTGCACCACCAGCACGCCAAACGTCTGATTGCCGACGCGCAGTGGCACTCCCATCCAGTCCACGGAGGGCGCTCCGATCAATTCGACCTCCCCGCGCTCCACCAGTTCCGTGAACACTTCCGGCGTCGCCAGTAGTGATTCGCCCGTGCGCAGGACATATTCGGTTAGCCCGCGCCCCAATGGCTTGGGGGACGGTGCGGTGTCCTCTTCATCGACGAAGTGCGGAAAGCTGAGCAGCTTGGTCGCGGGATCATAGAGCGCGATGTAAAAATTCCGCGCGTTCATCAGTTCGTCCACAATGTTGTGAATGGACGCGTAAAAACCCTGCAGATCCTCGGCGGAACTGGTTCTTTCCGCGATGCGGCAAAGGGCGGAGCTCAGCGCCTGGGCGCGCTTGTTCTCCTGAATATTGCGGTACAGCGCATAAAAGCCGACCCGCTTCCCTTCCACCAGCACCGGCGCGCACGATACCGACACTTCCAACAACGCACCGTCCTTGCGCTGGCGCCGGGTTTCCAGCGTTACTTTCTGTCCCTGCTGCACGACCTCATTGATCCATAGGCTTTCGGCCTTGCGGTCCGCCGGCACGATCAGCGAAACCAGGTTATGGCCGAGCACCTCCTCCGGTGTGTATCCGAACATGCGGGTGAATTCAGAGTTGATCCGCGTGATCTGATAGCGCGTGTCCAGAACGCTGATCGCCTCGGGTGCACACTCCACCAGTTGTTCCAGGTAAGCTTTCTGGATGGCGGGATCGTTTTCGTCCCAGGCCGGTGCCCCTCCCCGGGAGAATGTCTCACCGGAACTGACCAGGGCATGCGCGGAACCACGACGAAGCGCTTCTTGCAGATACTTCGCGCGTGCGAACTCCGTGGAATGAGCAGGCTGGGTGATCTCGTCACCCATTTCAGGGACCCCCGTCCGATCAACCCCGACTCGAGCCTGAATGTTAGAACGGACCCACCATTACTAGATAGTTACGGAAGTAATTCGGAGCCGCCACCTTTCTGGCTGGGCAGCGGCTTGGCGATTTTCCGCCTCTCACTCCGAGTATCGGTGGAATCGCTAAACAGGACGGTTCGCTGGCTGCTTCCGTGACCGAACTGAGGGAAGTTTGGCTTGGTCGGATCGGCCGGATCGAGGTTCGAAGCGGTGTCATCCGGCGGGAACAGGAACAGCAAATTCAGGAATGCTGGCAGGGATCCGACTGGAAGGTCGGCAGTGCCGCGTAGGCATCGCGGGACGTCTGCGACTCCCCTCCCGTGACGCAGGCTGACATCGTCCCGCGTCATGCCGCGTCCGTCACGGTTGCAGCGTGCGGTGGACCTCAGGGCGCAGAGCGGACGAGTCACGAACCAAGTCGGGAGCGTTCCCTCCCAGTTTCGCTCGCAGAACTTTGGACTCAGGTCATGTCGCTGGAGGTCGGTGAAGATGTCTTTCGCAGCGAAAGAACCTCCGCAGGCAGCTTCACGATGGGCTGGCCGCTGCCGTCGTCCTGGGTCGTGGAAAAACAGGCTGTTGAACAGTTCGGAGTGGAGCACGCCAAAGAGCTCTTGTGCGGCGGAACCCTCGCCTTGCTCGGTCGCGTCAAATGAGCGAGCGAAATCGTGGATCCCCCTGCCCCCGGCGTCACACCAGGGCCAGACGGTGGTGGGCTCTGGCAATTTGTACGAAGAGTCAATGTTTTCGGGCAACGAGCAGATTCAGGGCGGAAGGCGCCCAGCTCGACGTTGAGATTCGGTGGCGAGCCGACTCTGGCGTAAAGTTGGCGTCGGACGTGCACAGGCACGATTTGTCCGAGGGGATTGAGACCCACGTCCGAGCTCTGTGCCTAGCTGCCGGCCGCCAGCATCTGGCAAACCCGGTCAAGCGCCGCTCGCTGGTCGGGTGTCGGAGTCAGGAACTCGAATCCATAGTGCAGTCCGATGCGGTAGCGGACGATGGCTCGCAGTTTCACGGGAAACGGGCTCAGGGGAAGAGGGAACTCCATCGACACCACTTCGCCTGGCTCCAGGTCGCCGGTGAGCGTTCCGCCAATTCCGTCCAACCCCAACTCCGTGGAGCGCCCCCAGAAATAGCTCACATTTCCTGCGCGGAAGACCTCCACGTTCATCCGGACATCCATCCCGTAGCGTGGATAGCGCCGGGTGTAGGACGCAGTCTTCTTCCGGCCTGGTATAGTTCCGCTCATATCGTACGCAAAATTCCCTCTTTGGACGGCTCGGTACTCGCCACGACCGACAACTCGGTGCTCGCGATCAATTCCCGTGCAAGGGATATCCTGGCTCGAGGGGCAGTTTGCCCGCGATTTTCACAACCTCCACCGAGCTGTTGATGGCATACACGTCGACCAGCCCCACCGCGCCCGGAGTGGATGCCACCTTGTGCACCAATTCATCATCGGAGCCGACCACCACAATCGCCGGGTGATTCGGGTGCCCGTGATTGGCATTTGCGATCAATCCACTCACCGTCTCGGGCGTGGCTGCGTAGATCTTCTCCAGAACCAGCCTCATATCGGGAGACATCGGATCCCGCACAATGACCGTCACCGCCTTGCCATCGGGCCAGCGATTCGTCTGCGCCCTGCAAAGCTTCACCAGATCCGGCATCGTCACTGCGGACACGCTGCTCCCCTTGTTCGAAACCAACGCGATGTCCTTGGCCAGCGCCAGCGTTGTTCCGCTCAGCGCCAGAAGCGCAACTGGAAGTGCACGTCGCAGAAACACGGCAATCTCCGTCGGGTGTCCCCTGTGATCTAAGCTGATTTTCTTCGAACTCCCCGGTCTGCTCAACCGCAGAAAGGTCATGTACCTCTAGAGACAATAAGGAGTCCGGGACCGTGCCGGAGGGGTTCGCAGGGCCGCCCGTCCGGAGGTGGCGCGAGAATGGGCCGAAGGGAGGGCAGGAAAAGTCACTCCTTGAGAACGGCCGCCGCCGAGGGAGCTCTTCGCCAGATCGCCGTGAATCCAAATTTCCATATCCACCGGTTCTCTTTCGTCCTGGGTGCCTCTGCGCCAGCTTTCCTTCGGCAACTTTTTTGAGGCGCCTTGCGTACAGTAAGCTGACGGTGCCTTCCGTCGGAGGTGAGCTATGTTCTGCAACGCCTGCGGGACCCAACTCCAGCCCGGATTCAACGTCTGTCCGCGGTGCGGCAAGCCGGTCGGAGCCGCGGTAAGCCTTGTGCCCCGGAGCCGCCTTCAACAGCATCTGTCTACGCTCGGCATCCTCTGGATTGCGGTGGGCGTTCTCTTCCTGCTCCCATCGCTCGGTCTGCTCTTTGTGGGCAGCGCCACACATTTTGTCGTCGACCACAACGTGGTCGCCAGAACGCTGGGACCCCTGGTCGTGTCGGCGATCGGAGGGAGCTTGTTACTGGTCGCGGTGGGTGGGTTCCTGGTAGGCTGGGGCCTGCGGAACCGCGAGCCCTGGGCCCGTACGGTCGCGATCGTGCTCGGCATCCTGGCCCTGTTCCATCCTCCCTTCGGAACGGCCCTGGGCATTTACTCCCTTTGGGTCCTGTTATCCGACGAGGGCGGTGCTGAATACCGACGACTGACCAATGCCTAGACTCGATTGCTGTCCACCAAGGCTTCCGATGGATTATTTCGTTCGGGCCAGAAGGGCGCGGTCGGTTCTTGCCCAGAAATCCAGGATGCATCGCTGCCCTGCCTCGTGCTGCGTTGGTAAAGATGTTTCGCCGGCAGGCCGCTAGCTTTCAACCCCGTAAGTGACGTTCGGCCGTTGCCCCCCATTCGACTCTCGGCATCCAGGTAGCCCCGTTATCCGACGTCCTCAACAAGAATGCAACGTCCCGTCCAGCGGATCAGTGCGGGCCGGACTAAAGACACGTCACACCTTGACACCCTGCAGTATTAGTATCACAATGTAGCTCTAATCATGCTTGGCGAGTTTGAATACCTATTGATCGGCGCAGCCGCCGGACTCGGCGACAACGCGTATGGTGCGGCGATTCGGGAGGAGATCGAGGCGACGACCGGGCGAAACTGCTCGATTGGCGCGCTGTATACGACCATAGACCGCCTGGAAGCCAAGGGCCTGCTAAAGACGTGGATGGGCGCGGCCACGCCCCAGCGGGGTGGCCGCGCCAAGCGCATGGTTCGTGTGACGCCCAAGGGAGTGCAGGCAGCGAAGGACTTCTACGATGTGGTGACTCGCGTAAGCCGCGGCGCGTCGTGGGTGGCGAACCGAACGGGGAGCGCCTCATGACGAACGTCGACTGGTCATTGGTGGAGGTAGCCGCCCAACTGTTGAAGCGTGACGAACGCGATGCGGTGCTGGGCGATTTGGTAGAAGCGGGCGGCGAAAGTGCCTGGCAAGGGTTGCTTGACGTGCTCGGCTTAGTGATCCGGCGACAGGCGCTCCGTTGGAGGAGCTGGCGACCATGGCTCGCGGCGTTCGGACTGGCGCTGCCAGCCAGCCTGCTTCTTATGGGATTCTCCCTCTCCGTCAGCTGGACGTATCAGCACTTCATTGACCCGAAAGTTCCCCAGGCAAACGGACTGATGGTGGGCCCCGGGCTGTGGGTGCTGGCCTGCCGCGTCTTCCTGCTGATCGGTTGGTCCTGGACCGGTGGTTTTGTGGTGGGATCGGTGTCGCGGCAGACCCTTTGGGTGAGTATCGCTTCGGGTTGCTTCCCATGTTTGTTTTGTCTGGCGAGGTTCCGAGAGGAATCCCTGTCGAGGCTTTGCCTGCTTCTCTTTCTGGCGCCTGCGATCCTGGGAGTTCGCCAAGGTGTGCGAATCATCCGGATCAAAATGGGCTCGGCCATCGTTCTGGCGATGGCCGTAACCGCGCTGGTGATCCCCGCGCGGAGCGGCATGGGTCCGTGGATGCTGAATTGGGGGCTGATTTGGCCGGCCTGGTACATGGTCGCGACGGCGCGGAAACCTGGCTGAGAGGAAACGGACAAGGGTGAAATGGCAGATGGAGGAAGAGGAGAGTGCGGCAACATGATCTCAACACGAATGCATGGAGCGCCCGCGCTGGCGGTTTGCATGGCTTTCGCCGCTATGAGCGTCGCGCGGTCATTTGCCGGCTCTGGGGAAAGCCAGGTTGTAAGCCGGGAATTGCGGTCGGGGAACTTTACGCACAACAAAGTCGGCACCAGCCCGGTGCGGAAGATGGTCGTCTATCTTCCGGGCGGTTACGACGGATCCCCGAAGCGTTATCCGGTGATCTACTTTCTTCCCAGCCCTTTTGAAAGCTATCGCTTAGCTTTCGACCAAAAAAATGCCCAAGGCCTTTTTGATCGGGCCATCGCCTCTGGAGTGATCGACAAGTTCATTCTTGTATCGGTCGATATGACCACTCCACTCGGGAGCTCCTGGTATGTCAATTCTCCTGTGACCGGTAACTGGGAAGACTTCATGATCCAGGAACTGGTGCCTTACATCGACACGAATTTCAAAACCTTGCCCCAACGTAACTCACGCGGCATTGCCGGAGATTTCATGGGCGCATATGGCGCAATCCGTTTCGGCATGCGACATCCGGATGTTTTTGGTTCGGTGTATGCTTTGCATCCCGTGGGTACCGGGTCAGGCGTTCAAATCATGGATTCACGACCCGATTGGGATCTTCTGGCCAATGCCAAATCCTCAGATGACGTGAAGAAAGATGGGTATTCAACGATCTTTACCACCATCTTCCAAGCCCATTTGCCCAATCCCGACAAACCGCCGCTATTCATTGATCTTGCGGCGCATAAGGTCGGGGATCAGCTGGTCATTGATCCGAAGCTTACCGAACGCCTACGCGACAACTTCTTTCTGGAATCGATGATTCCCCAATATGCGGAAAACCTTAAATCCTTGAGAGGGTTCAAGTTTGACTGGGCGCGCAGCGATTCGAATTACGACCACGTGTATTCCAATCAGGCATTTACCCATAAGCTGAACGAATTCGGGATCGCTCACGAAGCGGAAGAATACAACGGGTCTTGGGGAGAGGGAAACTGGAGCGAAGGCGGCCGCATCTACGCGGAGGTCCTACCTTTCTTCCGAAGGCATTTGGTCTTCGACAAAACAACGATACCAGCCGCAAAATGAGGCCGCGAGCCGATTCGGCGTGCACAAATCGCCTTCGCTCCTGAAGGCGTCGGCGCAATTTCTTCAGTCTTTCAGCCCGTACAGCTTCACGGCATTCCCGCGCAGCACCATGTGCGCGATCTCGAGTGCCCGCTCCCGCGTGATCTCCCCATCATTCACCATGCCGGTCAAGGCCATCGCCAGTCCGCGGCGGGCAGTAAGGTTGGTCGCGTATCCAACCACGTCCCAGTCCAACTGCGGAGGCCCGGGTGCCAAGTCTGTCCCGTACAGCACTTTCTCCGGAAACCACTCCAGCCACTCCCGGATCACCGCGCTCAAGGCCCGCGCTGGAATCAGGGCATCCTGCTCCGAAAAATCGGCATAGACATTGGGTTTCCCCAGCAGGAACGAAGTCTCGTGCGTGTACGGCCCGGATCCGCCATGGATCAAAACAAAAACCGTCTTGCGCAGCGACGCATCATCCAGTACCGACTCCAGTTGCGTGGGATTCGCCCCCGCCACGTTGAAGTAGGTCCCGCACCCCGTCCCGGTGTGGATGTGAACCGCCAGCCCCAATCGTCCCGCCTCCCGGGCGATCGCCCGGAACAAAACGTCTTGCACCTTGAGGACTTCCAATTTGCCCGGGGCGCCGCCTTTCGCGAAGCGCTGGTAAATCCGCCGTGCCTCGCTCTCCTCAGGGGTTCCGAAGTTCAGCGACCGCAGGTAAGCCGCTTCAAACTTGATCGCCGGAGCCCTCGCCTTCTTCTGCTGCTCCAGCGTGGGCGTGATCACCTTGGCCAGGTATTCGTCCAGCGTCGGTGGCAGTGACGTTACATTCGCGGCCGTCATGTATTTCTTCAGGATCATCGCCTCCCGCGCGTAGAAAGCCTTGCGGTCAGGCGTATCGGAAACCGACTCTCCGTTGAGCGGCGACATCAGGGCGTCGTCAAACGGCACCCAAAGAAACCGTGGCCCATTCAATCCGCGCCCCATCGCCACCCGGTTGGCGAACAAATACTCGGTTCCCAATTGATCGAGCACCCAGGTCGGAAAATTGTCGCCTTGCTCGCGCATCACATTCTCTCGCGCTTCCACCAATTCGCGCACATGCGTGGGATCCCGGTCGTTGTACCTGTACCCATACAGCTTCTGCCACGCTTCCAGGAACTGAGGATTCTCCGGCCGAGCCATTGTCGGATCAGGCCCGCCTTCCAGGATGTTGCAGGGCAGCGCGTCGAAGTCGTCATCCGTTTCTCCCGGTGCCACCAGCTTGCTCACATGCGTGTGATTGTCCACTGCCTTGATCTTGTTGATTTCCGACCAGAGCTCAGGATCCGCAGCCGTCTGTGCAGCGACCTTCGTGCAGCCCATCGCGATCATAACCGCCAGTAAAACGCTCTTCATGCGACGCCTTCCTCCCAAAGAAGCCATTTCTGGATCTCGAAGAACCTAATCCTTTCCCCGACCGACGCTCAACCGCAGAGCGCCCGCGACGGATACCCCCTCCGGCCGTCGTAAACCTTCCGTCACTTGGGCCGCGCTTGGGGTGAATGCTAGGCTTTTGGCGCACAAGATACAAAATCTTTGCTTTCTGAGAGAAACCATGCATCGCCCCATTTCCATCGTGCTTGCGATTGGCCTAGCATTGGCTGTCTCTGTTCACGCTGGGGATAAGTCTTCCAACCAGGACAAATCGTCCAAACCAAAGCCGGTTGCCGGATCGATGCCGGTCACAGCGTCTTCAGCCAAGGCGCGCGAACTGTATCAGAAGGGGATGGAGGATTACGAAAACCTCTATCTCGAGCGCTGCAATGAGGACTGGCGCGCGACAGTGAAGGAAGATCCAAGCGTTGCGGTGGCGTGGGCCTGGATTGCGTTCAATAGCCGGAATCCGGCCGAGGTCAGCGCGGCGCGCGAGAACGCGAAGGCGCTGGTCTCGAAAGTGACGCCGGGCGAGCAGTTGATGATCCGGTGGATCGCCGACGTGCAGGAAGGGAACTACCTCGGAGGAATCTCCGCCATGAACGACTTGCTGGCGATGTTTCCCAAGGACAAGCATCTCCTCTATCTGGCGGGGAACTGGCTGATGCTCGAAAACGGAAACGAGCAGGCGCAGAAGATATTCGAGCGGGCGCTGGCGCTCGACAAGAACTATCCGGCGGCACTCAACGACCTGGCTTACGTGGACGCCCGCAATCGTGAGTTCGCCAAGGCGTTTGCGGCCATGGATCGCTATGTTGTGCTGCTGCCGAAAGAACCGAACCCGAATGATTCCTACGGGGAGTTGCTGCGGATGGCGGGACACTTTGACGGAGCGCTTGAGCACTATCGGGCGGCTCTCAAGATCGATCCGAAGTTCGCCTCTTCGCAGCTCGGTCTGGCTGATACGTACGCTCTGATGGGAAACCAGGCGCAGGCGCGCGTCGAATATGACAAGGCGATTGCGCAGGCCAGCAATGACGCGGACCGCATCGACTACATGATGCAGAGGGCGACGAGCTGGGTGCGCGAGGCGAATTCGGCGGAAGCCGACAAGGCGTTCGAGGCGGCTGCGGAAAAGGCGCACGAACTCGGGCTGGATCTGCAGGAAGCGCAGTCTTATCAGCGCATGGCGGCTTACCAGAGTGATGACGCTGCAGCGTTAAAGCATCTGGAGGCGGCAGAAGCCGCGCTGGGGCATCGCCAGGACATTTCGCCGCTCGATCGGGATGAGGAGCTTTCGCGAATTTTGCGGTACCGCACGGTACGGGCCGCCCGCGCCGGCAACCAGGAGTTGGCGCAGAAAGCGTTGCACGCGCTGGAGGCCATGGCGAGGGGCAGCCGGAACCTGGTGATTCAGAGTTCGTATCACGGGGCGGCGGGTGCTTTTCTGGCGGAGCAGGAAAAGTGGCAGGATGCCGTTGCGCATCTCGAAGAGGATCGCGACGATCCCTTCTCGATGCAGCTTTTGTCACGCGCCTACTTTGAAGCCGGGGCCAGCGACAAGATGCGCGAAGTCGACGCTCGGCTGCGCGGGACCAATGTTCCTACCATCGAGCAAGCAGTCGTCGTGCCTGCGGCTCGGTCGCAGCGGCCTTCAACTACCTAACCGGTCGTCCAAGTTTCTCTACCCGGAGCAGTGCCATGGGGCCGTGTCGCCCCTTGATAGGTCGGGGGTGCCCCCTCCCTTTCTCTTTCCTTAACATACAGTAAAAACAAGACTTCGCGGGATCGTGGTCTGTAAAGTACCCTGTCGGCGGGGGAGTTAAACCCTTCAATGTTGATTCCACAGACTGATTGTCTTTCCACCGCTGCGGACAATCTCGGTGCGCGATGGCCGACCCACCGCGGTTTCGCGCTTTTCCTCGATGCTATTAAGGTTGCGAGGGCCCCGAAGAAGAAGATCAACATCTCCGAGACAAGCTCCGACGGGAAATTGAGCTCCACGGGGCTGAATTGGCCAAGCTCAGGAATCAGATTCCGATGATGTGCGGGGGCCTTCGAGGCTGACAAAGAAACCATGCCAAAGCGAATCAGCGGCGTGAAGAAGTATTTGGAAGATTGGTGAGCCACGAGGGGCGCCCACGCAGGTTAGGATGAACGCGAAAGCTGGGCCACCCACTGGCATCACACCCCATTCATACAGGGACCGAAGGAGCGCCACCCGGCCCGGTGGGATAGTCGCGATGCGAAGAGCGATCCGGGCGGCGATTGGAGGAGACCGACGATGGCGACAAGCGATAACGCGGCGACTGCTGGACTCTCGATGGGGGCCGCTCTGGCGATGATTCTCTCGTTTCAACTGAATCACTCGATTCTTTGGGCGATCGTTCACGGCTTCTGTTCCTGGATTTATGTGATCTATCGAGCCATCAAGGGCAACTACTAGGGGCGGCGGCACTCCGCTTCTTCCCCTTGTCATTCCGACGTCGAGCGTAGTGGAGGCGGAGGAATCGGCCTTTTGATGCGGCTCCAGGAGCCCACTCGGATGATGCCCATGCAGCCCGAAAGCCGGGCCTCCCGGCGTCTCCCCGTATGCGAGCTTGCCGAGGAAAGCATCGGTCTGGTTCGTTCTGTCCCCGCTGGGTGTCGCCACCCTGGGTCCGATCTTTCGTTTGAGTGGATTCGGAGCTGGTTTCTCTAGAGGACGGGGCGCCTGTTGCTTCGAACAGTAGCTTGCCTCCTACCCTTCGCGAAAAGCGCGAAGGATTGATTGGACAAGAGCGAAGACGCGATTCGAAACCCGGCAGTCTGGGTTTGAGGATCAAAGACGCTGGGAGGAAGTCCCCGCCCTTTCGCACAGAACGCGAAAAAACGGGGCACCCCGGTGAACGGAGCACCCCTCACCCATGACCATCAACTACTGAAGATATTCCTGTCCAGGAATGCATTGCGGAATTTGCCCTGCGGATCGTACTTCTTACTCAACTGAACGAACTCCGGTAACCTCTCATAGTTCGACTTCAGTTGCGCGGGGGACATGGTAAACAGCTTTCCCCAGTGCGGCCGCGCTTTGAAGGGAGCCAATTCCCTTTCAATCACCGGCAGCAGTTGGCTAACGGCCGGCCAGTCCTGTTTCCAGGTGAAGTGAATCGCCACGCAGGCCTGCCGGTAACAGGGACTCATCCAGAACTGGTCGGCGGCAATGGTGCGGATTTCGGAAATCATCAGGTGCGGAGTCACCTGATCGCGCAGCCGCTCCACCGCCAGAATGGCTTCGACGGCATGCTGTCGGGGCACGAAGTATTCCGTCTGCAGTTCCTTACCGGCACTGGGCGTGAAGCCCATGCGGAAGTGCGGCAGCCGTTCATACCAGGGGCCGGGCACGCCCATCTGCTCAGTACAGTTCTCGGCGGAAAGTTCGGCAATGGGATGAAGATTCTTGGTGGCGCGCTTCGCTCCGAAAAATTCCGGCTGCGCGTCGAACGCCTGGCCTGCTTCCATGCGGCTCTTGATCCAGACCTCGTTAAGACGCTGCTTTTGCCAATCGGTAAACAGGCTGACGCTGTAGGCGCTAGCTTCGATCGCGTCGAAGTGGTCTTTCATCTGGCTCAGCGGGAGGTTTTCATACACGTATTGCCTCATCATGAAAGTGGGCTGAATGTCGAGCGTGATCTGGGTGACGACACCCAGCGCGCCCAGGCCGACTACGGCCCCGCGAAAGGTTTCGCCGTCCTGCTGGCGGGAGAGCTTGACCACGTCGCTGGCGGCGGTCACGAGGTCCAGGGCAGACACCGCCGTGGACAGGTTGCCGTTCTTCTCGCCCGAGCCGTGAGTGGCGGTGCAGCAGGCTCCGGCGATCGAAATATGGGGCAACGAGGCCAGGTTGTGCAGCGCAAATCCCCTGTCGTGGAGATACGGGCACAGTTGACCATAGCTCATGCCGGCTGCGACGGTCACAGTGCGCGCCTCGGGGTCGAGCGCGACGACCTGGTCCATCGGCTTCAACGAGAGCAGATTGTGCGTACTGTCGGCGATGTTGTTGAAGCAGTGGCGGGTGCCGAGGACCTTGAGATTGCTTTGTCGCTTGACGAATTCGCGCACCTGTTCGAGCGAGTTTGCAGGGTACAGGCGGTCGGTGCTGTATTCGAGATTGCCTGCCCAGTTTTTCAGTTTGTCCCCGGCCGCCCAGGTTAGCAGGGGCGAGAGGGCAGGCGCTGCCATCAGCGCGGAGAAGAGCTTGAGGAAGGATCGTTTGTTCATGGCTGGGTGCGCAGGGGTCTTGCAAACGGGAAACCCGACTCTGCTGTTCGATTCGGACGGCGGCGGCTATTGTACATCGGTTTTGGGCGGCGACTAGCTGGGATCGGAGAGATGGCCTGCAATCGGTGGCCTGGAGGGGGCCTGGGGAGTGGTGTGCGTAAGCGGCTCGGCCGCAGCACAGCGCACCGTGCATGTCTCTCAAACCGGCATGATTTTTCTCGCGCGAGCAGCTCGTGCTGCGGCTCGAGGCCGCGACCCCGGAGTTGGATGAGAAACTTCTTGGGGCGAGCGTCGACACTCAGATCATCTTTGCCGAGGAGATGGAGTTGAGCGATGTCCAGCTCTGGCGCTCGGCGTCGCGCACTGACACGCTCGACGCATCGGTCTGTCGGTAGATCCATCTTTCGTGGTCCCGTCGCGCCTGGGGCGTTGCCGTGAAGAAGTAGATTCCGATGAAGGGATGTTCCGCGTTCACGTTGCTGAGGGGAGAGCGAGCGCAGCCGCCGGAAAGTGTGAGATCAACGCGCGGGCATTTTGTGCTTGCGCCCGGCAATCGCGGCGAGTCCGGTGCCAAGCAAGGCCAGGCTGGTCGGTTCCGGCACTGGGCTCTGGAAGAGGAGACCGAATGTTTGCGGCGAGCCATTCACGGTACCCGTCAGTGTCCCTTCCGTCGGATGGGAAACGTCGGCATCACGAATTCCGCGAGAACGATACATCCGGTCGTATCGGTGCTGCTGCGGGTGAAGGTCGCGACTGGAATGTTGAATTGCGGCCCCCGACGGTGAGCGAGGACGAAACGGTAAATGTCCCGATGGGCGCAAAAACCGTGGCAAAAATCAGACCGTCGGGTCGGTGCCTGGTATTTCCTGCCCGCGTAGGGGGTGGTCAAAGGCGGGAGCTGCCCCGGAATCATCTGCACTAACTGCCTACCCCACCTTGCGAGGCGTAAGTGTTCGTGGTGGCAGAATCCAGCGTTTCGTGGTTTCCCTTTCCGTCGTGCAGGAGCTCGCCACAGGAACGAGCGTGTACAGCGAATTTTCCCCAAAACCCCTTGACCAACAGGCGTCTCAGCCGATTCTTTGCCGGTATTCGGACCGCGATCAGCCATCTTGCGAAGGCGGGTTGTCCAACGGTGGCGCCGCAGTGGGCGACACGATCGTGAATCCCAGGCCCTGCAGCACGTGTACTGTGTTGTTGGCCGCGCCATCGAGGAGCAGGCGACAGTTCGCAAATTTCGTGTCCTTCCACTCCGACCTCGCGCCTCCGTAGCACAGCAAACAGTCCTCGAAGGAGCAGTTCAAGAACAGCTTGCCGTCCAGACGCACCTTATCCTTCTGGAAGGCCACGTTGCTGATTGCTTCCAGGATTTCCCGTGGATCGGAAGGCTCAGGTTCTTTCAATGTTTAAACGCTTTCCTTTGGTGATCTGGATCACCCACGTTCTGAGCCCTCCTTTTTACACTGAAAACGACATGCTGACTATCAAGACATTCACCGACGGCCGAAACGCCACTCTCATCCTCACCGCCCATCTACCGGCGGAGTCCGTACTGGAGCTCGAACCGCGCTGGCGACGGAGGCGGTCCTTTGAATCTGTGCCGGTTGATCTCTGCGGCGTGGGGGCGATAGACGCCGCGGGAAGGCTCTTTTGGGGAGGAGTTTGCGGGGCAGCCGGCCTGGTGGTGGGAACTCATCAGGGCCCTGTTTGCCAAATAGTTGTGGGCGCCGGCCTCGATCACCTCCTGGCGGTCTTTCTCGGAGACTCCACTCACCACCGCGGGAAGGATGGCTGTCGCAGCGTCCCGCCTCAGGCGGCGCAGCGCTTCCGTCACTGACCCCCGGCAACAATGGATCCAGCAGGACCAGCCGCGTTGCCTTTGAAGCCGACATTCCGGCTATCGAGGATTCATCGGTCTGCGACAGCACCACCGGGGCAGGCGGCGTGAATCCGCCGCCGGGAGCGTTGTTTTACCCATCTACACGACTGCGAATATCAACGGGGCTACCGCGACAAAATTCTGCCCGCGCTGTTCGTGCGCGCCCGGTATGAAGGATTCGTCATGGTAACCCGGACCCTGAGCGATGCCAGCCGAACGGAACAGTCCCTGGTGAACTACTACACCGCGGCTTCGGCCCACCTCGACTCGAGCAGGGGCAGGTCCGCGGTGACTCACTATGTATGCCGCATTTGCCGGTACATAACGACCAATGCGGACTTCCACGTCTGCAAGGTCTGCTATCACTCCCGGGAGAAGCATGAGGCCGTCAGCTAGGCCGCAAAGCGCAAGGGCGATGGCGCGATGAAACTTTAGCAAAAGCAGTTCTCAGGGGTTCCGTTCTAGGAAATGTGGGTCCGAGGGCCAGGCCCTCGGGATAGGGGGCGGGATCTTGAACTAACCAGAGAACTGCTTTTGCTATCCTACGGCGGTGCCGCGCGCGTTCCTAATCGATACCGACACCGCGTCCGATGATGCGGTTGCTCTCATCATGGCCCTTCGCGCCCCTGACGTGCGGGTGGTCGCGATCACCACGGTCGCTGGCAACGTCGATGTAGCACAGTCCACCCGGAACGCCCTGTACACCGTGGAGCTTTGCGGAGCCGACGTCCCAGTATATTCCGGAGCGGACAAGCCCCTGCTTCGTACCTATCAGAATGCAACCTGGTTTCACGGGCGCGACGGACTCGGCGATCACAACTACCCGCCGCCCCGGCGATCTCCCGGAAATTTACACGCTGCGGACGCGATCATCGAGGCCATCGAAGCCAATCCCGGAGTTGTACTCGTCACGCTCGCGCCGCTCACGAATGTTGCCCTCGCCCTGGCGAAACGGCCGGACATCGCGGGCAAGGTGGGCCGGTGCGTGGTTATGGGTGGGGCACCGTGCTGCGAAGGCAACGTAACCCCGGCCGCCGAATACAACATTTGGGTGGATCCGGAGGCGGCGCGCATCGTCCTGCGCAGCGGCCTTCCCGTGGAACTGGTCGGCTGGCAGACGTCCCGTGCGGATGCGGTGCTGAACGAAGGCGATATCGCACGCATTCTGGGGTTCAACAATGCGCTCGCGCGCTTTGCGATCGAGTGCAACCGCCATGCGCGACAGGCCTATCGGGTGCAGACCGGCGAAGACGGTATTTCGCTGCCCGATCCGGTGGCCATGAGCGTTGCCCTGGACGCCACGATCGGAACGCATTGGAGCGCTCACTACGTGGACGTGGAAACCCAGAGCGAGTTGACCCGAGGGATGACCGTCGTCGATCGCCTGAACGTGGCAGCCGACGGGCGGAATCAGCCGGTGTGGGCACCCGTCCTGCAAACGGGAAGCAAAGTCAACGTGTGCTGGACCATCGACGCGAATCGCTGGAAGCAGGCTCTCTTCGAGGCTCTGCAGTCGTCTTCCGTATGAAACTCACAACGGGGCGCGTCGACCAGGGCGATCGAGTGGCGACAAAGCTTCGAGCGTCACCGCTGCGCTCGCGCTAAGTCGCGAATCTGGTTCAAATACCCGACGTAGACCGGGATGGGAATATCCGGCGAGTCCCCATCGTTGAGGAAGTGTTCCAGGCGCACCTCCACTGGAATCGACCGGATCACCTCGCCGAAGCGCGCCCTTTGCAAGAATTTCACCCTCCAGATTTCAAGCATCAGCGATCGGAACTCTTCGCTGATGAAACCCATCCGGCGCTGGCCCAAATAGATTGCGTCAAAGTGGTGGTCGGCCAAAATTTTCCGAATATCGTCATTTGCGGAGAAGGCATAAACCAGGTGGAACAGATCGGCCAGATCGCCCCACAGAACTTTCTCCTCGTAAGCGCTGAAACGGAAGGGGGTGCCGGTGCGTTGCTGACTGGTTCGTGCCCGGTCACTCTCATGCAGCCCGTGACGTCCCAACTCCTCCCGAAACCACCGCAGCCGCTCTGGGGCAAGGTTGTGCCGCAGAAACTCCACCGCGTAGGCGTTCCGCAGGTAGAGCCTGCGGTCACCATCAAGATGTGCGAGCCAAGGCCCCCAGTTCTTCTGTTCCAGAAGGCCGAGCAAGTCCGTCAGTTCGGCTACGCTCGTGTCGGGGTGATACTTTACGGATTGCCAGAAATGTTCCGTGGAGTCGTAGGTGGCGCCGTACAGCTGGATTCCTTCTTCGATCGGGTACCAGTTCGACAGCACTCGTCCCGCAATCGACGGCGAAGCGCTCCAGCAGTTCAGGGAATGCTTCCATTTCTCCTGCACTTCCAGAAATGCCTCAGTGTACCCGTCGGGTACTGGTTCTTTTACACGCGCGATCGCCCGCCGCAATTCCTCGCGGGTGTGCGTCACCAGCGTTTCGAGCGGCCGCTCGTCTGCCATCGAGACCACGCGGCTCTCGATACCACGTCGCAGCAACTCACGGGCGAGCCTCTGCCGTGCTGCATCGTCGAGGCCACTGCTCCAGCGTTCAGTTTGTGACTTGATGTAAGGGAACAACTCGGCCAGCGATTTGAATTCGATGAAGCCGTGCAGGGCAAAGGTGACCGGGCGCCCGTCTTTCAAGATGGTGGTGGAAGGCGTGACCAGAGCCTGAGGAGAAAGATTTTCAGCGAGCACGGGCACGCTCATCATCATTGCGATGAAAGCAATCCAAATCATCAGTCCGGAAAGCGCACGTCGTTCTGTGGGGATCCCTTCCATGCTTTGCGTCGGCCCGCTTTGGGATCGGGAAAGACTTCAGTGGAGAACGGGCGTAGCGTCCGTGGCGACGCACACCCACTTCCCGCCCTTGGAGACCCAGGTGTCGACAAATTGCTCGCGCCGCGAGTAGGACTTCCCGCCTTCTACTCCCTTGACCCGCATGACGCCGCTGGCGATCGCGGTGTCGCCGAACACGCGCACGCTCATCGATTCCGGCGCGACTTGCTGCTCCTGGGAGTTGGTGGCTCGCACGCCGGCGAGAAACTCTGCCTTGGTCTGCACACTGCCGTCGTCATTCACCAGCACAACGGCATTGTCGAGGAGTGCGTCCAGCGCCTTGATGTCGCCGATCTTGTAAGCCTGGTTCCAGGCCTTCTCGAGGGCAATGATTTTTGATTGCACGGCAGGATCGCCCGTGTCTTGTGCCCGAACGAACAGGCCGGGCAGGCATGCCAGAACCAGAAGCAACGGGGTCAATTTCATGGTGCGGCTCCTTCAGAGGGGCCCCTCGCATGCAGTATAGGGCAATCGGGGCTCGCCGTTTTCTCTCAATCTCGCAGCACTCGATCAACCGTAGACCCATCCGGAAGGTACCACTGCCAGGTGTGGCGGCCAGCTCGCTTCGCCTGGTAGGCGGCGAGATCGACCGCTTTGTAGAGGAGTTGCCAGGTCGCACCGTGGTCCGGAAACAGAGCAACCCCGATACTGGGGCTGATTCTCAGCTGGTGCTCGTTGAACGGCACCGGCTCGGCCAACCTTCTGAGGATGCGCCGGCAGAGGGCGTCGACGTCGGCCTGGTCACTGGTCTCCGGCAACAAGACGACGAACTCGTCGCCGCCGATTCTGGACACCATATCGCACTCCCTCACGGAGGTGGTCAGCCGGCACCCGGTCTCGACCAACAGTGCGTCCCCGGCGGCATGGCCAAAGTTGTCGTTAATGTCCTTGAAGTGATCGAGGTCAATCAACAGAATGCTGAACCGGTTCCCCTTGCGGCGCGCGGCCGCCCGGCAAAAAACGAATCGTTCTTCCAGCAACCGGCGATTGGGCAAGCCGGTCAGGGGGTCGTAGAAGGCAGCTTTTTCCAGCTGTCGCTGAATTTCTCGCAGTTCCGCGGTGCGCTGGTCCACCCGGCCTTCCAGGTCCAGGTTGAGTTTCCGGAGTGCATCCTCGGCCGCACGCTGTTCGTTGGCGGCGCCACCCAGCAGTAGCACCGATGCTCCGAAACCAATCGCCATTTGGGCGAATATGGCGAGTGTGCCTCCCCTCTCCACGCCGAAAAACGGACCTCGTCCCGACATGGTGCCCACGATAGTTGCCGTAATCACCAGCACGTAGACGGGGTAGGCGACTGAGAGTGACAACCGGACGGCCATCCAGAGTAGGGGCAACAGGATGAGAAATGAGGCTCCGGCGTCGGCGGCGCGAATCCCGGTCGTACCGAAGAGCAGGTACACGACCGCTAGAATTGCGGCGGAGGTACTGATCAGAAATTGACCCAATTGCTTCCGGACTTGCAGCAGGAACGATGGCTGGGACCGCCATAGCAGGAAAAAGGGGACCAGCAGCAGTGCAGCTCCGGCATCCGACAGCGCCCACTCGAACCATCTTTCCGGAAGAGCGCTGACGGGCGCGGAGATTTTCGCGAACATGGTGGTCATGCCGATGGTGGCCGCGATCATTCCGTCCAGGAAGGCTGCGCAACTAACGAAGATGACGTCCGCAACCCGGGAGAAGGGCTCGCCGATCGGCATGCGATCGCGAATCAGTTCAGCCGCCAGCAGGGGAGCTATGGTGTTGCCAAATGAAAAACAGGCGGCCCAGGCCAACGGCTCGCCAAAGCTGATCGCGTCGGCGAGCAATGCTCCCAGAAAAATTCCTGGCCAGCTCCAGCGACCCATGGCCAGCGCCGCAAACAAGGCCACTCCGGCAGGCAGCCACAGCGGAGCGGGCCACATCCGATAGCTGGAGAAATACCACTTCACCAGAACCGCCAGAGCCCAGTATGTACCCGCGATCATCGCGTTCTGCCAGACCAACTTCAGGATGCCGGCGGTTGTTCCCGACTGGGGACGTGAAGGATGAGCAGCGACGGTCTGGTTTGTCCGGAAGGTATCGATGATGTGGGTTAGCATAAAATGGGCTGCCTGCCGCGGCGCCCATGTGGCTGACTGCTTTCTGCATTGACGGGCAACAACAGACCGATTCCGGACTGGATCGGCGGTTTGCCGGGTGCAACTTGAGGCGCCCCGGATTCCCGACGCTCCAGTCCCCATGAACCTGGACGGCATCGGCCTTCCGCCAAGCGACCGTGCTGGAAATACCCGATCCGGACTCCTCTCTTCACCGCAGCTTCCATGCCAAACCTATGGTCCGGCTAAGTGCTTGTCCATCAGCAAGAAAAGTGTCCAGTCCGGCTTTGCCGTAACCCGTATCTGCCCCGCAGACACCCCGTCTGTAACTCAGACACAGTTCGAAATCCGTCCCGGGAATCAGAGTCCTCGGCGTGCAAAGACAAGCTTCCAGGTTTCCAGGTCGCAAGGTTTCAAGGCGAAAATGGGGAACAAAAATGCCCGGCCTCTCGGCCGGGCACCTAGGGATTTTGGGTAACGAACGAGAGCCGGACGACTACCTTCTCTTCTCGTCCCCGGCAATCACGCCGTCCTTAATAAAGATGACCCGGTGGGCATATTCCGCAATGTCATGCTCGTGCGTGACCAGAACGATCGTGTTTCCCTCCGCCTGCAGGCGATCCAGCACCGCCATGATTTCACTTCCGGTCTGCGAGTCGAGGTTCCCGGTAGGCTCGTCCGCCAGGATAATGGAGGGCTTGTTCACCAGAGCGCGAGCGATCGCCACGCGCTGCCGCTGTCCGCCCGACAGTTCGTTGGGTTTGTGCGACATGCGCGTTTCCATACCCACCGCGGTGAGCGCCGCTTCGGCCCGGGCGATGCGCTCGTCTGCCGCTATGCCGGCATAAATCAGCGGCAGTTCGACGTTGTGCAGCGCGGTTGCGCGCGCCAGCAGGTTGAACGTCTGGAACACGAAGCCAATTTCTTTGTTCCGGATGCGCGCCAGTTCATCATCGTCCAGTTCGCTCACCAGCTGGTTGTTCAGCCAATAATTCCCCTTGCTGGGAGAATCAAGGCAGCCGATCAGGTTCATCAGCGTCGACTTGCCTGACCCGGAGGGCCCCATGATGGCGACATACTCGCTCCGTTGAATGCGCAGGTTTACTCCGCGCAGGGCGTGCACCTGCTGCTCCGAGCCCATATCGTAGGTCTTCCAAAGATCCTCGGTGGCGATCATGCACGAGTCGGGGGGGGCCAACACTTCGGGCTGCGAGATACTAACCACTTCAGCAGTTGCCATCTTCTTCTTCTCCTGGTCCTCTGGGGACACTTACTCTCTCCCGTCTGGACGGCTTCCAGTTGGACGAGCCACCCTTCCGTTCGTTAGGGCCGGCCGAGTGCCGAGTGGCGAGTGCTGAGTACCGACCGGGAATCCAGCACCGAACGGGGCCAAAAATCTCCAAAGAGCAAAAATTCAGGATCGTTTCCTGATCTATCTCGTATCCGAGCACACCTTCAGGAAGCTCGGCACTCTCGTGGTTGCTTGGTACCCGGTACTCGCAACTCGGTACTTTCTTCCTTCTTCGGGGCTGAATTGTCAATCTTGACGCTGGTCCCGGGCTTCATCGTTCGCAACACCTTGTAACTGCCCGTGACGATCTCGTCCCCGTCCTGGAGTCCAGTCAAAACCTCGATGTCGGTGGTGCCCGCCACCCCGGTCTGCACGGGAGCGAACTCAGCTTTCTTGTTCCGGATCACGAATACGCCCTGGACTTCATCATTCTTCTTGTCTTTGGACGCGTCTTTCGGCGGAGCCGCTGCCTGCACCGAACCCTTTTCCGAGTTGGCGGCTTCCAGGTCCGCCTGCGGTCGGATCGTCAGGGCCTGAATCGGAATGGTGACGACGCTGCTCCGCGTGGCAGTCGTGATCTTCGCCGTGGTCGAGAGCCCAGGGCGCAAATCATCCGGCGGATCCTGCAAGGTCACCACGACCTTAAAGTCCTTCGCCTCCTGGCTGGAGGAAGTCGATTGCGAAGTGGCCACGCCGGTCGAGCGCACGATCGCATTGTTTCCGATCTCGGTTACTACCGCGTGAAACACCTTTTTCGGAATCGCATCGATCGTCACTTCCGCGGGCTGTCCCAGTTGCACGTTGACGATGTCGGTCTCATCCACTTTGACCTCGGCGGTAATCACCGACATGTCCGCTAAAGTCATCAGCGTGCTGCCGGGAGCATTCTGGATCCCGATGACCACTGTCTCGCCTTCCCGCACCGGCAGATTTGTGATGACGCCGGCGTAGGGCGCCGCATAGATCGTCTTCTGCAAAATGTCGGAAGCCCGCGTCAGGGTTGCACCCGTCTGTGTGACGTGCCCATGAGCGGAATCCAGCTGCGCTTTTGCCTGTGCGACCCGTGCGTCTGCCTGGGCCAGCCCTGCCTCCGAGGTCTGCCAGGTCGCCTTCCGGGTTTCGTAATCGGCTCGGGAGATCAGCGCGTCCTTGAACAAGCCCTCGGCACGTGACCAGTCGAGCCGGCTCTTTTCCGCGTCCGCCTTGGCTCGATTCAAATCAGCCCTGGCCGTGTTCAGGTTCGCCTCAGCCGCGAGCGCATCCGTTCGCGAAGCCTCCAGCGACGCTTGGGTAGCTGCCACGTCGGCCGACGACTGCACGTTCTCCAGTTGCGCCAGCAATTGACCCTTCTTCACCCGGTCACCTTCTTTCACGTACAGCCGGGTTATCTTCCCGAAAGCGTTGGCGCCGATGTTGACGTACGTTTTGGGCTTGATCTCCCCGGAGGCGCTGACGATTGCCGACAGATCCTGCCGTTGCGCCTTACCGGTCTGTACGATGACGACGCCCTTGTTGCTCTGGTGAATAACTACCGCCACCACAATGAGCAGAACCAGAACGACGCCAGCGCCAATGAGTACTTTTTTCCAGGTCTTCATGCGTCCCTGTCACACCCCGAACTGCCAGTCCTCTGGACTGGGCCCGGAACACGCGGGCAACTCGGCTGGCGTCGAAACAGAACCGTCCCAAGCTGCTCGGGCGACGGGGTCGCACGTCATCAGATACGGTTTCCGAGGCCGGAAAGTTCCGCCCGGTATTGGCAGAAGTGAAGCACCACTTCGGAAGAATCTGAAGCCGGGAGCAGTCGCTGGGTAAACGATAAATTATAAACCGGTTTCCCCGCTAGACGAACGTGCAAGTTAGGATACCCAGACCCTCCGTTGGCGGGCAACCCGGGCCCGGCTTCCAGGCTTCACAATAGACTCCAGAGGCCGGCCCAAACCTTGCCTTGCCGGCCTTAAGTACGTACAATTCGAGACAAGTGTGTCAGTAAGGAGTGCCCCCGTCATGGCCCAGGTAGCTTTACGTCACCGTCGTTTGGTCCCATGTTTCGCGGCGATTCTATGCCTGTTCGGATCTTCCGCTGCCTTCGGACAGGGCGACAAGGGCAAGTTCGCTGACCAGACCGCCGCTGGGCAGGCGGATCAGCAGACGGATCCTCTCAAGCGCCCGCTCAACGACGAGCAAAGGAAAAGAAACGCCAAGGGCCTGAAGATCGAGCTCAGCAAGACCTACAAGAAGTGGCTCGACGAAGACGTCCGCTGGATCATCACCGACGAAGAGCGGTCCGCCTTCAAACAGCTCTCCAACGACGAAGAACGGGACCAGTTCATCGAGGCCTTCTGGCAGCGCCGTGACCCCACTCCTGACACGATCGAAAACGAGTTCAAAGAAGAGCACTACCGACGCATCGCCTATGCCAACGAACACTTTCCCGCCGGCATCCCCGGCTGGAAGACCGACCGTGGTCGAATGTACATAATCTATGGGCCGGCGGACGAGATCGAGTCGCATCCGTCGGGCGGAACTTACGAGCGGCCCATGGACGAGGGCGGGGGGTCGACTTCCACATTTCCCTTTGAGGATTGGCGGTACCGCTACATTGAAGGGATCGGACAAGAAGTGATCATCGAGTTTGTGGATACCTGCATGTGCGGGGACTACCACATGACGATGGACCGGTCGGAAAAAGATGCCTTGCTATACACGCCGAATGCGGGCTTGACTATGTATGAGCAGATGGGGATGGCGAGCAAGGCGGACCGTTTCAGCGGTGGTGGCATGGAGAGGCTGGGTACGGGGCCCTTTACATCGAGCAACCAAACCAAGCAGTTCGACCGGCTGGAGCAATTCGCAAAACTGAACAAGCCACCGGCGGTCAAATTCAAGGACCTGGAAGAGATCGTTTCGCACAAGATCACGGTGAATCTGATGCCGTTCGATGTGCGCGCGGACTTCGTGAAGGTGACAAGCGATACCGTGTTGACACCGGTCACGATCCAGATCAAGAACCGGGACATCACCTTCCAGAACAAGGACGGCGTGCAACGGGGGACGGTGAACATCTTCGGGCGCGTGACGACGTTGAGCGGACGGATTGCGCAGACCTTTGAGGATACCGTACAGGTGGACGTTCCAGCGGAGTTGCTGCCCAAGACCGCCGAGAACTCGCAGGTGTACTGGAAGGCGCTTCCGTTGAAGCCAGGTCACTACCGGCTCGACATTGTGGTGAAGGACGTGAGTGGCGACCGCGTGGGGAACTGGAGCAAGAGCCTGATGGTGCCGGATTTCAGCGACGACCGGCTGTCGGCCTCGAGCCTGATCCTGGCGGACCAGATGTACGCGGTCGCGACCAAGGACATCGGCACGGGAAGTTTTGTAATTGGAACAATGAAAGTGCGGCCGCGGGTGGCGCCGGCGGATGGCAAGCCCATCAGTTTTAAGCGCACCCAGAAGATGAACTTCTGGATGCAGGTGTACAACTTGAGCGTGGATGAGAAGACGCACAAGCCTTCGGCCACAATCGAGTACGATGTCGTCAATGTGGCCACAAACAAGGCTGTGGTGCACACCACGGAATCGACCGAGCAGATGGGGAACATCGGCGAGCAGGTTACTTTGCAAAAGAGCCTGTCGGCGGCGAACCTGGAACCTGGCGTGTACAAGATCGAGATCAAGGTGAACGACAACATCTCCAAGCAGACCCTGGATCCGACGGCGACGTTTGCGGTCGAATAAAGGACCGTGCTTGACCCCTGAGGTAGTTGTGATGTTCCGAAAAATCTCAAGCTTGGTGGTGGTTTTCGGCTTGGCGCTGCCCGCGCTCGCTGCGGACAAGCCGGGCTCGATCTCGGGATATGTGCGCAGCGGCGCGGGCGTCGCGCAGATGGGCGCGATGGTGGAGATCCTCGGTACCGCCGCTCATGATCTGAGAGTCTTCACCGACGGGCGGGGTTTCTACTCCATCAGCGACCTGATTCCCGGTACTTACAGCATTAAAGTCACGGCTCCTTCCTTCTTGCCTACCCTGCGGGAACGCATCGGACTGCGTGCGGGTTCCGCGCTGGTTGTGAATGTCACGTTGAACACGCTGTTTGAAGCCATGCAACTCGGTCCGCTGCGCGGACCGGCGGACGATGATGACTGGAAGTGGACGCTGCGTTCCATGGTCAACCGTCCGATTCTGCGGGTGCTGGACGACGGCTCCACGGCGATGGCTGCGAGCGGCGAGGGCGAAGATCACGAACTGAAGGCGAGCTTATCATTCCTGGCCGGATCGCCGTCGGAGGGCTACGGCGGGGTCTCGGATATGAGTACGGGTTTCTCGCTTGAGCACCAGGTTTTCTCGGAAGATACCCTGAGCCTCGAGGGAAATGTGGGGTACGGGCAGGGCGCCGGAGCGGCGGTCCTGCGCACGTCCTATAAGCATAAGACGGCGAGCGGTTCGGAACCCACGGTGGCGCTCACGGTGCGGCGACTGGCTGCTCCGGAAGCCGGCTTCCACACCCAAGGCTTGCAGGCCGTCGGTCTGACCACGACCGACGACTTTACGGTGGGCAACATTCTCGAACTCAAGTTTGGCAGCCAGTTGCAAACGGTTCAGTTCATGGGCAGGTTCACGGCCTTCCAGCCGTTCGGCACGGCCGATCTGCATCTGTCGCCCAATACCGTGCTGGAGTACCGCTATGCGAGTTCGCGGCCGTCGGAAGTGAAAGATACCGATGTAGAGAGCGCCAACCTGGCGGGCGCCGGACCGCGAGTGAGCATCGCGAGTTTTTCGCCGGCATTGGAGCGAGCGCACCATCAAGAAGTTTCGCTGTCGCAGCGGGTGGGCAAGACCAAAGTCCAGGCTGCGTTCTATTCCGACCGGGTATCGAATACGGTGCTCACGGGCGTGGGCGGAGTGGTTGCTGGGAGCGGCGAACTACTGCCGGATGTAGACTCCGGGACGTTCTCCTACCAGGGGCGGGATCTCGATACCAGGGGCGTGCGACTGGTGTTGCAGCGTAAGCTTGCCGCGGACCTGACGGCCACGCTCGACTACGGCTACGGAGGCGTGCTCGACCTGACGCGGCCGGATGTGCAATTGCAAGAAGCACGACAGTCGCTTTCGACGGTGCGACGCCATGCGCTGGCCGGCAAACTGAGCGGCCGGGTGCCGGGCTGCAAGACGCACTGGACCACTTCGTACGGCTGGGTCAGCGGACAGGCCTTGACCCCGGTGGATATGTTTAACGCATCGGCGGGGCAATCGGATCCGTATCTGAATGTTTTCCTGCGGCAGCCCTTGCCGGGGTTTGGCTTCCTGCCGCTCCATATGGAAGCGATGCTCGACCTGCGCAACCTGATGGCCCAGGGGTACGTGCCGGTGATGGGGCAAGACGGACGCACGGTGTACCTGGTGCAATCGGCTCGGTCGGTGCGGGGCGGTGTGGCATTTACGTTCTGAACGAGCCGGTCCGCAGAGTTAGGCCTTGGATGTCCGGGACAGGTCGACGTCAATCACTGGATGGTCGAGCAAGGTTGGCCTTTCTCCAATTCCATGCGCCGTGACGAAATCCGGGCCATCGTGCAACCGGCCGAAACGTCCGCTCCGAGGAACCCCTCCGTCAAGCAAGTAATCCGGCTCCGGCTCTGCCTGAAGAAAAACAACGTCGAATACCGCCAGGCCCTGGCTGAGACCGCGGCCAGCAAACTGTATGACCTGTCGGCCAGCCATGGCGGCAGCAAGGTGCCCCGCACCTCGGTTGGGGTCACGCTGTCGGCGTCCGACTTCTCTGCATTCCAAAACTGAGCGAGGTCGATCTGTCCGGTCACGCGGAGGGACCCTCGTACTCCTGGTTGGCTTTTTAGCTTAGGCAGCCCTCGCACCAGAGTGCGGGCTGCGGTTGGGCCTCCGCAGGTTCCTTCGCTCAGGTGTACGGGTTTCCGAGACGAGGAAATGCTACTAAGCACCGGCCACCCCGTGGGGTGGTTGTATGAACCAGGAACTCCCTCAGAGGCTCTTAGAGTCCCGCGTGATTTGATGGTCGTGCAGCACTAGAATCTGAGCACAACCTAGCTCGACAGCTAAGGCCGCAATATCTTTGGAGCGTTTCTGCCCGATACTAAGCATGGCTCCGGTATTGGCGATTGTGAAGATGGTGGCCGGGATTGTCCTGAACAAGGATCAAGGCCCGGACCCCGATGGAGAGATTGTGTAAGTTTCGCCGCCCGGGCCGGGCCAGGTTGAATTCAACAAGAGAAGGTTAGCATGAAAAGCCAACCATCGAAGAGAGCCCGGAAAGACAAGAAGCAAGGCAAGGAAGCAAGTAACAACCCAACACTGGTCAAGTGGAACGAGATGAACCGCAAGCAACGACGGGAGATGATGCGCAAGGTGCAGAGCGAAGACCTCAGCTTGCAGGTGGTGCATCCGCACGCTGCGGGCATTGATATCGGCAATGAATCCCATTATGTGGCCGTACCGCCAAGCCGCGACCCTCAACCGGTGCGATGCTTTGGCTGCACGACCGCCGAGTTGAAGAAGATGGCCGAGTGGCTGACACAATGCGGGATTCGCACGGTCGCGATGCAATCTACGGGAGTCTATTGGATTGCGGTCTACGAGATCTTGGAAGATGCGGGTATGGAAGTGTATCTGGTGAATGGCACGCGAGACGAAGAATCTGCCGGGGCGGAAGACGGATGTGCAGGAGGGCCAGTGGTTGATGAAGCTGCACAGCTACGGCTTATTGCGGAATTCATTTCGCCCGTCGCAGGAGATTCGCACCCTGCGGACGTATTGGCGGCAGCGCCACGATCTGGTGCGGAGTACCGGTCGCCACATTCAGCGCATGCAAAAGGCGCTGACGCAGATGAATATCCAGTTGGCCAACGTGATCAGCGACATCAGCGGGGTGACCGGGCAGACCATCCTGAAGGCGATTCTGGATGGGCAACGCGATCCCCGGGAACTGGCGGCGTATCGGGATTGCCGGGTGGAGGCCAGCGAGGAAGAGATCGTGCAGGCTCTGGAGGGCAACTGGGTCGAAAATCTTCCCTTCTCATGTTGAATTACGCGGGTTGAACAGTCAGCGGCTCGACTCGATAGCCGAGGCTTCGGAGCTGCCGGATCATTCTCGCTGTTCGTACTCGCTTCAATCTTTCGTGCACAGCCGGACCCCGTTCCTCATAACGGACTCGGGTATGCAGAATTATCCAGATCAGGCGACAAAGCCGATGAGCGATCGCCCCGATGGTTTGATTGTGTCCAAGGCGCGGGACAAGACGGCGATAGACAATTTCAAAAATGCTGCCTTTCGTCTTGACCGCTGCGTTGGCGCATTGATTGAGAATACGCCGCATGTGGCGATTGCCCTTCGGGGAGCGGTGGCTCTTGGATTCTCCCGCACTCTCTTCATCTCCAGGACATGCTCCGACCCACGAGGAGAGGTGTTTGGCTGAAGGAAATGTCGCTGCAGCAGCACCCACTTCGGCGATAATCTGCTGCGCCGAATCCACACCCAGACCAGGCACCTCAGCTAACCGCTGCACTGCATCCTGATGCTGACTGAGCAAACTGGCGATCTCCTGGTCCAATTTGCTGATCTGCTGCTCGATGAATTGCAACTCCTCCAACGTCATCTTCAGCAGTCGTCGATAGATAGGGTTGAGTTCCCTACACGCGCCCAGCGCGTCGCACAACTGTGCCTGCGTGGCGCGCAACCGCTGATCAGCCAAGGCGCCCAGAGCCATCGGGTCGGTTTCCCCGTCGGCAAGGCCTTTCAGCATACGCCGTGCACTTGTGCCTAGCAGATCCGAAACCAGGCTAGACAGCTTAATGTGCGCCTCTTCCAGCAGAGACTCCAACTGGTTCTGCAAGCGCACCCGGTTGCGCCTTAGCTGGTACTTTCGGTGGGCCACGGTCCGCCAAAGGCGTTGTTCGGCATCGGGCACAAAGCTCAAGGTCAGCTCCTGTGCCACCAGCCGCTTCACCAGCCGTTCAGCGTCGCGAAAATCGTTCTTGCGCCCCCGCTGCCCACGATTCGATAGCGCCTGCGCCAAATGTAGCGTTCCCGACATCGGCTCTGCACCTTCCCGCTGCTGGCATGTCGGCTTCCAGTACCGCTCCAACGCGCCCCAGACCGGTGTCCAATATTGCGCTGTCGATTCCATCACGATTTCCTCGACCTGCTGCTCGATGAGCCATTCCGACAGCAGCCGCAGCTGGTCGGGATTGCTGCTAAACTGCCGCCGCTCAAACTGGTACTCGCCTTCGGCCTCCACGTCGGCTACGACCACGGCCAACATCTTTTTATGAACGTCAATTCCCGCTATCCTGTACGACATAAGGTTCCTCCTGGCGGGAGCGGAGAGCGTGCCACACGTTACCTTATCCAGGGTCGCGGGCTATCGCCGCTCCCTTTGAGGGGAGAGACAACGCCCAATTATTCGCTCAACACGCACGCTCCGGATTAGACTGGCAATCAGCCTCGACTGCTCTACTGTTACCTCAACCTCGCCGCTCCGAACCTCTCCCATTTTGCCTCTACTCTGAGTAATTTTCATGAGGTTTCGCGGGCCGAAGGGCCCCAGGGGACTGGCAAGAGGATCAGCTGTTTGTCTTGCGGCAGGAACAGGCGGGATACGAGTTTTGCCAGAAACAGATCACGGAGTGCGATCAGCAGCTGGCACAGTACCTCGCGCGACTCGAGGATCAGACCCAGGGAGCCACTCTGCCGGAAGAGACGCGAAAGGGACGGCGCAAGAAGAAGAAAGGCAATCCACAGTTTAACTTGCGGGAAGAGTTGTTTCGCATGACCGGTACGGACCTGACCCAGATCGATGGCATCGATGTCATGACGGCGATGACGGTTGTCAGCGAAGTAGGATGGGATATGAGCAAGTGGAAGACCGAGAACCATTTTGTTTCCTGGCTGAAGCTGTCTCCGGACAACAAAATCAGTGGGGGCAAAGTCATTGGGAAAGGTCGCATGCCCACCAACAACCGCGCGACCACTGTCTTAAGGATGGCGGTCCACTACTTTACGGGAGAGCGACAGCTATTTAGGGGCGCAGTTCCGCCGATTTCGGACTCGGCTGGGGCCTCCGGTGGCGACCAAGGCGATGGCCGCCAAACTCGCCCGGCTCGTCTACCGCATGCTGCGCTACGGAATGAAATATGTGGACCAAGGAGCCGAGTTCTATGAGGCCCAACACCCGCAAACAGCAGGTCATCCATCTCAAGCGAAAAGCCGCCCAGCTAGGGTTGGAAATCATCGAAATTGCTGCCGCGGCTTAAAACCACAACTGGGAGTTTCTGACGGGAGTTCCTGGAGAGAGATTTTTCGCCAGTAGTGCTTTTGAAGTCAGCTAGGGATTGCCAGGCGGCCATTACCAGAATGTGATCCGAGACAGGTCACCGCCGGGTACCTGCAAAATAGCGCGGCGCCTTTCCGCCGCGCCTCCAGCCTGTTACGACTGCTTCTCCATCGTAAACGCAGTCGTAGTCCCGCGCTCTTTATCGGTGTACGTCGCCTGGATCGACTTGCCATCGGCAGAAACGCTCATGCGGTAAACGCCAACGATTTTCCCGTCCCGCTTGTCGGTCTCCTCAATGGTGCGGTCTCCAATCCGCTTCAGCGAAACCATGGTGTGGCCCGGGTCGCCGTTGATCGGATAGTCTTTGCCGTCAAATTTTGCGTCGTAGCTGTTGCCGTTCGGGTCCGACATCTTTAGTCCATCGGCGGTACCCTGATACGTCACGGTCAGCCCGTTGTTGGAGACGGTATTGACCTTCGACGTGCGCCAAGCTCCCGACACCGCATGCGAACCGGCCGGACCCGGGCTCACTCGCGCGGAAGTAACGTCACCTGTCACAGGCTGTGTTCCCGTATTGTCTGTGAATTTGTCGTTCAGGGTCTTACCGTCGGCCGAGACGGTGTGGGTGTCGCTGGACATAACCTTCCCGTCTTTCTTTCGGATGATCTCGATCGAACTGGCATTCACCACGTTCACGGCGATCGTGTCGTAGTAAGGATGCCCCGTGACTTTCTGATCGCTCCCATCGGCCTTGACCGCGAGTTTCGGAACGCAGGTCAGGCACTCATACATGTTGTTGCTCAACGAGTACTTGTCCGGCTTGGTGGGAAACTTGGCAGTATCCAGTTTGGTCATCCACGTCCCATCGAACGGGGTTTGGCCAGACATCGTCGCCGATGCAAGCAACA